>Ga0209211_10000405_pt1 | contig 89468 bp, 90 predicted proteins | sample RifGroA2_FD_183992 | JGI IMG/M metagenome (GOLD analysis project Ga0209211, IMG submission 183992) | Groundwater microbial communities from Rifle, Colorado, USA - Groundwater A2 (SPAdes) (version 2) | ecosystem: Environmental > Aquatic > Deep subsurface > Groundwater | place: Rifle, Colorado... | reverse complement strand
AGTTGCCGTAAGCGGCGGATTTGACCCAATTCACGTGGGTCATGTGCGTATGTTCAAAGCGGCCAGAAAGCTAGGTGATAAACTGGTTGTTATATTGAATAACGATAATTGGCTTAGGGCCAAGAAACAGCACGTGTTCATGCCGGAGAAAGAGCGCGCGGAAATAATTGAGGCTTTGGAATCAGTGGGTGAAGTGGTTCTAACTCGGCATCATAAACACCCAAAAGATATGAGCGTTTGTGGTGAGCTTGAAACTTTAAGGCCAACTATTTTTGCCAATGGCGGTGATAGGAAGCCAGATGGTGACCCAGTGCCGGAAGTAGCGCTGTGCGCCAGGCTAGGGATTAAAATGGTTTATAACATTGGCCATGGCGGTAAAATGCAATCCAGCTCGTGGTTGCTAAAAGGTTATGTAGAGAAGGTGAGTGGTAAGAAAAGAAAATAAAACACTAAATAATTAAAGCTCGCTGTTATTTAGCGAGCTTTTTGAAAATTTACTACCAAGTAGGCAGATAGGTGTTATGAGGTGAGTTAACAAAGTTTTCTACATCTGATTTCAATTTATTATCAGCTAGTTCAATGATATTATTTTTTAGATGATTTAAAAAACTTTGGTCTTTTGAAGGATTCTCAAATAGGTTAACTTGAGTTTTGTGTGGTGCGTCTATATATAGCTGTACCCGGGCATGCTCCCTTGCATGTTCTGTCATAATCGCGATTATGGTATCGCTAAGATAACAGATTCTTAAATAGCGAACAGTTTCATGTGATTTGGTCCACATAGTTCCACCATTTGGATGATTTTTAATAACTTCAGCAAATACTTTAGGAGTCCACATTTTAGGTCCTTTGGTTTGTTTTTGTTTGATGAATAATTTTATTTAATAAATAATCATACATTATCTTTGTATTTTTGTCAAGAGGCGAGAGGAAAGCTAATATGTAGGCATATGCAAAAAACGCATGTAAATGAAATAGCGGTGTTTGGTGGTGGGTGTTTTTGGTGCACCGAAGCTGTATTTAAAGGGCTTAGGGGTGTTATAGCTGTGATGCCAGGCTATGCTGGCGGTACGATTGATAACCCGACTAATGAGCAAGTTTGCTCTGGCAAAACCGGGCATGCGGAAGTGATAAGAATAGAATTTGACCCAAGTGTGATTAGTTATCCAGATTTACTTAATGTATTTTTTGCCACACACGACCCCACGACCATGAATAAACAAGGTAATGATGTGGGTACACAGTATCGTTCAGTGATTTTTGCGAATTCTGATGAGCAGGCCCGTGAAGCGAAGAAAGTCATTGATGAATTAAACAATTCAGGAAATTTTGATAGTCCGATAGTTACCCAAGTTGAGCCGCTAACAAATTTTTATGAGGCAGAGGAATATCATAAAGATTATTATGCTAAGAATCCGGCAGCAGGCTATTGCCAAATGGTCATCAGTCCAAAACTCGCTAAATTTAGGGCGAGCTATAAGGATTTATTAAAATAAAAATCAATGAGTATAAAAATACCTCTTGTAAATGAAAATGATGAAGTAATTGGATATCAGGATCGAAATGTTCGTGTTGGACCTAACCAAATATATCGTGTTGCCGCTTTATGGATTACAAATAGTAATGGTGATATTTTGTTAGCACAGCGAGCTTTGAATAAGGTACATAATCCAGGAAAGTGGGGCCCGGCTGTAGCAGGTACTGTTGAAGAAGGAGAAACGTATGAATCAAACATTATTAAAGAAGCTCAAGAAGAGCTTGGATTATTAAACATAAAACCCACTCTAGGACCAAAGATTCTAACAAAAGGAACAGAGTTTACACACTTTACGCAGTGGCTTACTTTTAAAATTGATATGCCGATAAATAGCTTAAAAGTTAACAAGGAAGAGGTTGAGCAAGTTAAGTGGTTATCACGTGATGAACTTAAACATGAACTATCTAAAGAACCGGATAAGTTTTTAAAATCAATGGCACAAGTTTTATCACTTTTTGGTAGTGATTAAATAAGTTGGTTAATTTTATGGAAAAAATAAGTAAATTATTTAGCACGGTGGAGAAATTATTTCATTTTCGTTGCTTTGATTGCCACAAGTGGTGGACAATAGGGGATGCACCAAAGAAAAAGACCCAGTGGCATTGCCCGTGGTGTGGACAACTGCAAAAGTTTAATAAAGCCAATAAAAGATAACTATTTACTTCACTTGCCAGAACATTTGTAAGTAATACACTTAAAGTATGGAAACAGAAATAGAAAGGACTGTTTTCATAAAAATCAAGCAGGGCTAGTTAAGGTCGCGCTAGACGCGATTTTTTGTTCTTTGAAAACGGCATTGCCGCACATAATTCACATAAACACAAATTAATTCGGAGTTGTTAGATGAGAACCCCTCACAATTCATCGGTTCAACAAGCAAAGCTTGTATTTGACGCCAGCACGTTTAACCCGTTTAAAAAATTTAAAACCACCAAACCAAGGCTTAAAGCCAAATTACAGCGTCAACTGCAAGATCAACCATTAATAGATCATTTAATTGCTCGCTTAAAGTATCAAAAGGAATTTACAATTAACGAATTTATATTCGTTGCTTGGCAAAATCGGGAACATAACGATGATGAACACATCTTATTAGATGTGGAAAAAGTTGCCGGTGATAATCCTGATTGTCTGGTTATATTTATAACAAGAGACAGAGGATTTACTTATGCTGCCGGTTGGCATTCCTACAATAGCAATGTATATATTATTCGTTTACCTGCTGTTTTTTTCGGCAAATCAAGCGATCAATTTAATCGCTTAGATATGATGAAGATCATTCAAAAAGATATTACAAATTTATTTGTCACAGGCAGTGTGACCTTCAGCCGGCTTTATTCGCCGGCAATAAATTAAAATAATTTTTTAAAATAACCCGCCAATAAAAACTGCGCCCGTAAACGCTTCAAAAAACTGGTACCCCTATGCCCTGGTACCAGTTTTTTCTTGCCAAGTTAGTAAAGTCAGGTGTATGCTAATTGCGTATGTCACCTATCCAATCAATGAGTCAAACTAGTCAGCAGTCAGCTCGGCCGCCGGCTCCAAAAGAGCGATTGACCGGAACCAGTGTTTTATTATCGTTGTTTTTAACTTTGATTCTTATTATTTTGGGCGAGCGCGGGCTTTATGATTTAAACCGATTATTCAATCCTCACTATCAAGATTGTAACCAGGCGAATTTTTTAATCACCCGGGGAGATAGTTGCCCGGCTGAACAATTTGCTTTTCAAAACGTGCTGTTGCACAGCTATGTTTCCTTTCCGCTTTTTGTCATATTCCTAATATTGATGCTTTATTTAAGGCATCATCGCTTGAATACCTGGCAAAAGGCATTATTCAGGGTTTCCGGGGTGGTTTCTATATTTTTTGGTTTACAATTTATAGCTGAGGCCATAATATTCTTACTCAAGTTCCATTATTTAGTTGGTATTTATGTCACCTTGGTTTTAGCGGCAATTATGGTGGCTGCTTTAGTGATTTATTTAGAACGGCGGGCAGCCAAGAAAAGATCGGCCGCGCAAGTTAAAAGATAAATTTAATTTATGGCATCAAGAAAGAAAAGCCGCCTGGCAGTTTTTGACATCGACGGTACTATTTTTCGCTCTTCCTTGCAGCGCGAGCTTATTATGGCGCTGGTGCGTTACAATGTTTTTCCGGCGATTGTTAAAAAAGAACTGGAACAAAATTATTTTTCCTGGGTGAATCGGCAGGGTAATTATGAGGATTATATAATGCAGGTGGTCAGGAGTTATGAAAAAAGGATTGCGGGTGTGAGCGTGGAAGATGTTAGGCGCGTAGCCCAGATTGTTATTAGTCAGCAAAAAAGCCGGGTCTATACTTATACTCGTCAGTTAATTGAGAAGCTCCGTCCTACTCATAATTTAGTAGCAATTTCTGGTTCACCTATTGAAATTGTGGAAGAATTTAATAGTCATTATAAATTTGATGCTGTTTACGGCATGACATTTCAGATTCATGACGAGCGTTATACTGGTGAGGTGTTGGAAATTCCCATTCGTGATAAAAAGGCAGTTCTTAAGAAATATTTACTTGAGAAAAATTTGAAATTAGCTGGCAGTGTTGGTGTAGGTGACGGCGAAAGCGATGCTTCATTTTTGGAAATAGTGAGCCGGCCGATCTGCTTTAATCCTAATAAAAATTTATATAAGATTGCCAAAAAGAAAGGCTGGGAGATTGTGGTTGAACGCAAGGACGTTATTTATAACATGTAAGCATATGCAAACAGAGATTGAAGCGAAGTGGATCGTATCGGATTTGGATATTATTAGGAATAAATTATCGGAATTAAAAGCGAATTTAGATCAGCCGGAAAGGTTAATAAGACGAAAGCCTTTTGATTTCCCTGATAACAGATTGGAAAAAGTAGGCGGTTGGGTACGGGTGCGTGACGAGGGCGACAAAATAACATTGGCTTATAAGCAATTAAATGATCGCAGTCTACACGGTACCAAAGAAGTTAGTGTTGAGGTATCAGATTTTAATAACACTTGCCAGATATTAGAAGCAGTTGGCTTGGAGGCCAAAAGTTACCAGGAAACTAAGCGCGAAACCTGGCATTATAAAAATTGCGAAATCACCTTAGATACCTGGCCGTGGATACCGTCAGTTGTGGAAATTGAGGTGGAGAGTGAAGAAGCAGTTCAGCAAGCAGCGGCTGAACTGGGTTTTACTTGGGCAGAGGCCTTGCATGGCAGTATTGAGAATGTATACCAAAAGTATTACAAAGTGACCGAATCAGAAGTAGGCCACTGGAAGGAAATAACCTTTATTCCTGTACCGTCTTGGTTGGAGCCAAAACGGCGTCTGGGTTAACGGCAGTTGTAACATATCCCCACTAAAAATCGTCTTAATAGATGTGGGCGTGTAAAATCGCGCTTTTTTAGCTTTTTATGAAGCAAACTACTAAGCAAACGTATTTAATATTCTGGCAACATCTACGCCGTTACCGCGGCCAGTTTTGGCTTACGGTTATATCAATTGTCTTGGCAACATTAGTCAGTGTTATAGTGCCATTGTTTTACAAGAATTTTTTTGACACCCTGACCCTGGCTCAGCAAATAGGAGTAGCGCAGGCGGCGGCGCGACTGGTTAATATTATTGTGGCTATTTTAGCGTTGAACGGCATTATTTGGGTGGCTTATCGGGTGGCGACATATGTTAACAATAATTTTCAATTGCGGGTTATGTCTGATTTGTATAATACGTGTTTTGAATATTTACATGAGCACTCATTCGGATTTTTTATTAATCGCTTTGTTGGTTCGCTGGTGAGAAAGGTGGGTAGACTAGTGCGTGGTTTTGAAGATATAGGTGATTCTTTTTATTGGAATTTATTAAGAATGATTATATCTATCGTGGCCGTTTTAGTTGTGGTCTTTTTTAAATATCCAATTGTTGGTTTTGTTATGTTAGGCTGGTTAGTATTTTACATGGTGATAAATTATTTTCTGGCCATATATAAATTTAAGTATGATGAAGCCGCGGCTGCTTCCGACACGCGGGTAACAGGTAATTTGGCTGACACCATAACAAACCAGGCCAATGTCAAAGTATTCACTGCCTTGCCTTTTGAGCTATCATTTTTTAAGAATCTTACCAAGGAGCAATTCAACTTAAGAAAGCGCTCCTGGGATTTTGATGCGTTAGTAGAATCTATGCAGGCGGGCTTTATGTTTATTCTGGAGTTTATAATTTTTTACCTGGCTATAAAATTATGGCAACAAGGCGTCGTGACGGTTGGTGATTTTGTCCTGCTCCAGGTTTACATTATTCATTTATTTGACATGTTGTGGAATTTTGGCCGGATTATTCGGCGAATTTACCGCAGTTTGGCTGATGCTGAGGAAATGATTGAAATTCTTACTATGCCTCATGAAGTTCAAGACCTGTCCAAGGCTAGTCCGCTGGTAGTAACGCATGGTGAGGTTGAATTTAAAAATATAACTTTTACTTATCAGGGTGGCCGGGATGTAGTTAAGAATTTCTCTTTAAAGGTTAATCCTGGGGAAAAGGTTGGAGTAGTGGGGCCATCAGGCGCTGGTAAAACTACTTTAATTGCCTTAGTTTTTAGATTTTATAATCTTACTAAAGGTGCCATTTATATAGATGGACAGAATATATCTGAGGTCACTCAGGAATCATTGCGTCGGCAAGTTAGTTTAGTTTCTCAAGATCCTATTTTGTTTCATCGTAACTTAATGGATAATATTCGTTATGGTAGGCGTGAGGCAACCGATGCCGAGGTATTAAAAGCGGCCAAACTGGCTCATTGTGATGAATTTATAAGTCAACTACCAGATGGTTACAATACTATGGTAGGTGAAAGAGGTATCAAACTTTCTGGTGGGGAACGTCAGCGCGTGGCGATTGCACGAGCTATTTTGAAGGACGCGCCAATTCTGGTGCTAGATGAGGCAACTTCTAGTTTAGATTCACGTGCCGAGTTATTAATTCAAAAAGCACTGGCGGAATTAATGAAAGGCCGAACCACAATTGTAATTGCGCACCGGCTTTCGACCATTATGAAGATGGATAGAATAGCAGTTTTACGTAAGGGTGAGCTACATGAAATTGGCTCCCATGATGACTTATTGAAGAATAAAAGTGGTTTGTATAAGGAACTTTGGCAACTACAAGCCGGTGGTTTTTTGGTAACCTAAAATATAACAAGTCATATGACTGACTGGCGCTAGTATTCAGTTATAGCCCGGGCTTGCCTAGTTGGAAATGACTTGCTATAGTACTGCTGTTATCTTTTTTCTGTTTTTTATTTAAAACTACCGCATGTCAGTTTGGCGAAAAGTAGGTGAGGGCTTGAATTCCACCATTGGGTTTATTTGGTGGCCTTTTTTGGCTTTAGGCAAGTTGCTTTTCCGCAATGTTACGCCCCGTAAAAAAGCTTGGTATTTTTTCGTTGGCGTAGTGGTTTTGTCTATGTTGGCTTTTTTAGTAGATTGGCCGAGAATACCTACCTGGGTGCCGGGAAATAATTTTTGGAATAAATATAATGTTCAACTGGGTTTGGATTTGCGCGGCGGTTCCCATTTAGTCTATGAAGCCAAACTTGATGAAGTGGCGTCTAGTGAGCAAGGTGATTCAGTGGAAGGCGTTAGGGATGTGATTGAACGTCGGGTTAATTTTTTTGGCGTGTCTGAGCCGGTCGTTCAAACCAGCCGAGTAGGGGACAGTTGGCGCGTGATTGTGGAATTACCCGGTATTACTGATACCCAGGAAGCCATTCGTTTGATTGGTGAAACACCAGTATTGGAATTTAAAGAACAATCTACGGCCGTACCTGATACTACTGAGATTGATAAATATAATGAGGAAGCTAAGAAAAAAGCTGAAGGTATTTTAAAGAAAGTTTTGCAAGGTAATGATTTTGCCAAGTTAGCCCAAGAAAATTCTGAAGATTCTAGTAAGGATCAAGGTGGTGATCTGGGTTGGTTTGCTAAGGGTGTAATGGTTGCACCATTTGAAGAAGCGGCTTTTGCTTTGAAAAAAGGTGAAGTTACTAAGACTTTAGTAGAAACTCAATTTGGTTATCATATTATTAAAAAAACCGATGAGCGCGAAGGTGATAGCGGTCCAGAGATTCAGGCCAGTCATATTCTGATTAGAACGCAAACACCTGAAGCCCCATCGGAATGGGCTTCTACTGGGCTTTCGGGCAAGCAGTTGAAAAAAGCTAATGTTGAATTTGATCCTAACACTGGTATACCCTTAGTTAATATTACTTTTGATGATGAAGGTAAAGATCTGTTTGCCGCTATCACTGGTCGCAATATTGGCAAACCCGTGGCCATATTCTTGGATGGCCAACCTATCAGCATTCCGACAGTTCAGGAAGAAATTACTGGCGGGCAGGCTGTTATCAGTGGTGATTTTACTTTACCAGAAGCTAAACAATTATCTCAGCGCCTTAATTCCGGCGCTTTGCCAGTGCCCATTGAATTAATCAGCCAAACCACCGTGGATGCTACCCTGGGTAAAGTTTCAGTAGAAAAAAGCTTGTTAGCAGGAATTTTAGGTTTGATCTTGGTAGTAATTTTCATGTTGATTTATTATCGCTTGCCTGGGTTATTAGCAGTTTTAGCTTTAGGTGTTTATGCCATGTTAACCTTGGCCTTGTTTAAACTTTGGCCAGTGACTTTGACGCTAGCCGGTATTGCTGGATTTATTTTGTCGGTTGGTATGGCAGTTGATGCCAATGTACTTATATTTGAAAGATTAAAAGAAGAGCTTAGAGCTGGTCGGCCAATGGCTGAAGCAATTGAAGAAGGATTCCGGCGGGCCTGGACATCTATTCGCGATTCTAATGTTTCCAGTTTGATTACAGCCATGATTTTAATTTGGTTTGGTTCTAGTATAGTAAAAGGATTTGCTGTAACTCTAGCTTTGGGCATATTAATTAGTATGTTTACCGCTATTACGGTTAGCCGAACTTTCCTGCGTTTAACTGCTACAACTTGGCTGAGCAAGAAATATTGGTTATTTGGCATTAGTCGCAAAGATTTACCTAACCAAGGTGAAAAAACCTAAGCTTATATGAATATTATTCGTTGGCGTATAATTTGGTATATTTTTTCTGGAGCTTTAGTAGTTTTATCAATTGTCTCGTTGGTGTTTTGGGGATTACGCTTTGGTATTGATTTTACTGGCGGAAGTTTATTAGAGGTAAAATTTGCTGATAATCGGCCCACTGTTGAGAAAATTCAGGAAGTATTGCAGCCATTAGAATTGGATGGTGTTAGTATTCAGCCTTCAGGTGATAAGGGTGTGTTATTGCGTTTTAAGCATGTTGATGAAATAACCCACCAAACAATGGTTCGTCAATTGAGTGATGCTGGCGGCGGAGAAGCGGACGAGCTTCGGTTTGAAAGTATAGGCCCAACCATTGGTAAAGAATTACAGCACCGTTCCTTATGGGCTTTAATAGTAGCGATGACCTTTATTGTTATTTACATTGCTTGGGCTTTCCGGAAAGTTTCTCGACCAGTAGCTTCTTGGAAATACGGTTTAATTGCAGTACTGGCTTTGGCTCATGATGCATTAATTACCATTGGCGCTTTTAGTCTCCTGGGTCATTTCTTGGGAGTAGAAGTTGATAGTTTATTTGTTTCCGCCCTACTTACCGTGGTAGGTTTTTCTGTACATGATACAATCGTGGTATATGACCGCACCCGTGAAAATTTATTCCGTCATACTCTGGCTGATTTTGCCGAAACTGTAAATAAAAGCGTTAACGAAACTATTGTCAGATCAATTAACACTTCCTTAACCACAATATTAGTTTTACTAAGTCTTTATTTGTTTGGCGGTGAGACTATTAGATACTTTTCACTTGCACTTATTATTGGTATTATTATCGGTACTTATTCATCAATTTTCCTAGCCTCGCCCCTGTTGGTGGAATGGTATAAATTAGGTGCTGGCAAAAAAGTAAAAAAGTAATCTAGAAGTATAGTCTGGATTTATTTAACCAGGTATTTATTGCCTGGTTTTATGTTGACATATAAGCCTATCTATGATATAATATGGTTAGTTAATTCCAAATTTAAGGCCATAATAAAAGGCCAATTTAATTATGAGTGATGATACTACCTCAATTTTGGATCAAATAATTGCTACCCAGCAGGTTTCACATCGTGAAAATTTTAAACCCCGCTCCGCTTTGAATTTACTGCTTGAGTTATTAACCGAGCGTGAGCGGCAGATTTTATGGCGACGGTTTGGTTTTGGTGGTGAAAAAACAGAGACTTTGGAAAATATTGGTAAGTCTTTTCGTGTGACCAGAGAACGGATCAGGCAGATTGAGCGTTTGGCGGTGGCTAAGTTAGTTAACGGACAACAAGCCCAAACACTATTAAAGCCGTTGAAGCAAGTGGTAGTGGAAATATTGGAAACTGAGGGTGGGGCTTGTACAGACGAGCGTTTTATAAAATTACTGTCAGAAGTGGGCGATGAAGCTAACGCTAATATCTCTCGTTTTTTTATGACTGAGGTTTTGACTGATGTGGTTACACACTTAGGTGGAGAGAATTCAGTTTTTTTGCCAGGGTGGAGATTAAGAAGCGCTTCCATAGAAGGTTTGGAGAAATTAGTTAGTTGCGCTGAAGAAATTATTACCGACCGAGGTCTGCCAGTGACCGAGGAAGATTTAGCTCAGCAGTTATTGGCTAAAAAATTATTAAGCCCACTTCAAGGCGTGTTGGCTGAGCCAACTGTCATTCTTAATCTGCTTCAATTATCAGCCGTCATTAGGCGAAATACTTTTGGTGAGTGGGGTTTGAAACATTGGGAAACAATCAGCCCCAAGCGAATGAACGATAAAATCTATTTGGTTTTAAAAAAACACGGCAAGCCGATGCATTTTAGGGAAATAGTCCGACTTATTAATGAACAGAGTTTTGATCATAAAAAAGCCTATGCTCCGACCGTGCATAACGAGCTTATTTTGGATGATAAGTTTGTTCTAGTTGGTCGGGGTATATATGCGCTTAAAGAGTGGGGTTATAAACCAGGGGTGGTAGCAGATGTTATGGTAGAAATTTTAAAAGAGCATGGCCAGCCAATGCAGCGTGATGAGCTGGTGGCGGCGGTTTTAAAACAACGATTAGTCAAGCGAGGCACAATTTATTTAGCCCTGACTAACAAGAAGAAATTCGCTAGATTGCCGGACGGCCGTTATAGCCTGGCAAATAATGAAACCGAGACTAAACCCGCGCCTACGGTTATATAAATCATGGAAAAATTATTAAACATTCAGACATATCTGGATCAGATAATTTTGAATATCCCCGGCAGTGATCCGGTTTCAGCTGCCTGGTATATATTCATTCACGGCGGCTGGATTGTGCTTTTGGTTGCGATATTGCAGGCGATGGTTGAAATATGGCTGCAGAATAGGCGAGAATTATATGATCAGTCAATTAAAAAAATTTTATTAGCAATTGATGTACCCAAAGAAACCGAGCAAAGCCCGCAGGCAGTTGAGCATATTTTTTCTTCATTAGCTTCAACTTATGCTCGCGGTACAGTTTATGAACGTTGGTGGAAAGGTAAGACACCAGATTATTTTAGTTTTGAAATTGTTTCGCTAGGTGGTTACACTCAGTTTTTAATCAGAACAGCTGAGATGTATCGCGATTTGATTGAGGCTTCAATCTATGCCCAGTACCCTGATGCTGAAGTCACTGAGGTAGAGGATTATGTTGATAGAATCCCCTTGAATTTTGACACACAAGCCTATGATTTATGGGGTACGGAGTTTCAACTAGCCAAGTCAGAAGTTTACCCAATTAAAACTTATCCGGAATTTGAGCATCAATTATCCCAGGAGTTTAAGGACCCAATGGCTCAGTTTTTAGAAATTTTGAGCCGAATTAACCCTGATGAAGATGTTTGGTTCCAAATTCTAGTTACACCAACCACTGATTATTGGAAAAATCATGGCAAGAAAGAGGTTGATAAAATTATTAAACAGCAGGAATTGGGTGGCAGTGTCTGGTTGCGCTGGTTTTCTTATTTATTTGTTCAAATACCAGGCAAGTTTATTTACACTGTGACCGAAACCGTTTTATCTGGCATTATTGAGCCGCAAGCTTCGTCAGTAACAACGCTCGGGCCGGAAAAGAAAACTGTGCGCACCATGCAGCAGTTGACTCCAGGCGAAAAAGAAATAGTCACTGCGATTGAACGAAAAGCCAGTAAGATTGGTTTTAAAACCAAGATCAGGTTGATTTACTGGGGGCGACGTGAGACTTTCTTGAAGGGCAGAGGTGTGGCTGGAGTGGTGGGAGCGATTCAGCAATACACCAAGCTTAACCTTAATGGTTTTAAAAATTCTAAAAAGTTAACCACTAAGGCGGAATATTTTTTAAAGCAGGCGCGCATTAATAAAAAGCAACGTAAAATATTATGGCATTATGCTAAACGCAGCAATACCCGCGGGCATGGGGCGGGCTTCATTTTAAATACTGAAGAGTTAGCCACGATTTATCATTTCCCCGTAATAAACGTTAAGGCGCCTTCGGTTAAAAAATCAGAAGTCAAGAAAGCTGAGCCGCCCTTTAGCTTGCCGGAATATCTGCCAGGTAAGCCCAAAGAACAAACTGAAGTGGTGGCGGTTGGCCGTGCCATCAAAGGTGCGCCGCCAACTAATTTACCAACAATTGAAGAATAATTATTTATGGATAAGTATTATTCAACTGAAGTAGTGCCGTTCGCTATTACAAATTTCCGGCAGCAACAGCGTAAGTTCGGTATTAAGTTGGACGACCGGCGCCGGCATATGTATATCATTGGTAAATCCGGTACTGGCAAATCAGTTTTGCAAGAGAACATGATATTCACAGACATCAGGGCCGGCAATGGTTTAGCCGTAGTTGACCCACACGGCGATCTGGTGGAAAAAGTTTTGGATCTTGTCCCATCTAATCGGGTAAATGATGTGATCTATTTTAACCCCTCAGATGTTGATTACCCGATTGCTTTTAATCCATTGGAAACAGTTGATCCAAAATACCGACACTTAGTAGCTTCGGGTTTGGTCGGGGTGTTTAAAAAGATTTGGGCGGATTCCTGGGGGCCGCGCTTAGAGTACATTTTAAGAAATGCCATCTTGAGTTTGTTAGAATATCCTTCCTCTACTTTGTTGGGTATCACCCGTATTTTGGTGGATAAATATTATCGCAAAAAAGTTTTGGAAAAAGTGGCTGATCCAGTGGTGCGTTCTTTTTGGATTGATGAATACGATAATTATAATGAGAAATTCCGTACCGAAGCGATTTCGCCAATTCAGAATAAAATTGGACAATTTTTATCTTCGGCCGTTATTCGGAATATTGTTGGCCAGCCCAAATCAACCATTGATTTGCGAAAAATAATGGATGAAAAAAAAGTTTTGCTGATGAATCTATCTAAAGGCAGGGTCGGTGAGGATAACAGTGCGCTCCTTGGGGCCATGATGATTACTAAGATTCAACTGGCAGCCATGAGTCGTATAGATATGGCGGAAGAGCAGCGTAAGGATTTTTTCTTGTATGTGGATGAGTTTCAAAACTTTGCTACTGAAAGTTTTGCTACGATTTTATCCGAAGCCAGAAAATACCGTTTGAACCTTATTATTGCCCATCAATATATTGAACAATTGGGTGATGTCGTTAAGGCCGCAGTTTTTGGCAACATTGGTACCATGGTTGTTTTTCGTATTGGGGCGGATGATGCCGAATTCCTAGAAAAAGAATTTGCCCCTATCTTTACGGAAACTGATTTGGTTAATTTACCTAATTACCATGTTTATCTTAAATTGATGATTGATGGTGTGACCAGTGATCCTTTTAGCGCTGTCACTATGCCGCCAATTGGCCAGCGCAACAATAATCGCAATTCAATTATACGAGTATCGCGTGAGCGTTATGCTCAAGATAGGGTCAAGGTTGAGGAAAAAATTCTGCGGTGGGCGGGCGTGGAGGAAGTGTTTAAGGAAACAGCTCAGGAAGAATCGCGCAGTTTGAATGAAGAGGAAGCAACTTATAAAAATGTCCCGGCCCGCAAATTTATACAAACTCGATCTAATCGTGAACCGGACGAGCCGCCTCGCCTTAATCTAACTCAGCCGCCCAGCGACATGTTTGAAGATAATTGCTGGGTCTGCGGCCGTAAAGTTCTCTTGCCTTTTAAACCCGATGGCATTAGGCCGGTTTATTGCAAAGAAGACATGAAGAAAATCAGGCAAGGCCTGATCGCTAAACCTAAACCCAGATTAGTGGTAACTAATGCCGTGCCTGCTGTACCCAGCAGTTTACCCACAGTGGAAGAAGTTAAATCAGCTGAGCCGCCAGCTGCCGTAGTTGAATCTGACAACATTACTGTTCCGCCGCTTGGTTCAGAGAATAAACCATTAACTGTTCCTGAGATGCATTTAATTGATGTTTTGTCGGCCGAGCCAGTATCTTTTAAAAAAAATGAAAGTCCGAAAACTGAACTGAATAACAAATTACATTCAATCAAGCCTAATCAAGTGGTAAGATTCTCCAATGAGTAAGATCAAGAATTCAGATATTACTCGGTTTATTCAGGCGGTTAGTGATGTCAAGATACAGGGTGCTACCGCCGTGGCTGAGGCGACAATTGATGCCTTGGTTCAGTATTTAGCTGTTGCTCAGATACCTGTTCGGGCGACTGATTGGCAAAAATTTGCCAGGTTAGCTGATGAGCTGGCGCAAATCCGCCCTACTGAACCATTGGCGCGGAATTTATCACGTTGGCTGATTTATGAACTGAAAAAAAATTTTAAAACCCAAAGGAAACCTTTGGATAATTGGTTTTCTCAAGTTAACAAATTAGGTCAAGAATTAAAGTATTTACTCAAAGAAGCTGATGCTAATTTGAGCGAGGTGGGCAGTAAGTTGGTTGCCAATAATCAAATAATTTTTACTCATTGCCATTCATCGCTGGCTGAAAGTATTTTAATCAGAGGACGCCAACAACATAAGAAATTTAAAATTTATCATACAGAAACCAGACCCTTATTCCAAGGGCGTATAACTTCACGTCATTTAAAACGAGCCGGCATCCCAGCAACCATGGTGGCAGACAGCGCCGCCGCTTGGTTAGTTTCAAATCACTCTGGCGATGAGGTAAAAGTTTCTTGGGTATTACTCGGGGCTGATAGTATTGCTCGTGATGGTTCAGTTATAAATAAGATTGGCAGTTTTGCCATTGCGCTGGCCGCTTATGATTCTGGTATTCCGCTTTATATCGCCAGTAGTTTATTAAAGATAGATGCGTTAGGGGAGAGTAAAATTGAATTAAGATCAGCGGCCGAGATTTGGCCAAGCGCACCACCCGGGATAAACATTGTAAATTATGCATTTGATCGCATACCGGCTAAGTATATAAGAGGTATTATTTGTGAATTTGGCATAATTAAACCAAATAAGGTTTTGGCATTAGCCCGGCAGAAATATAAGTCAGTTTTTATGTCAGCAAACAAATATTAAAACAATGGCAATTTTTTTAAAGACCAAACGAGTAGATATATCCTCTGGTGGTGAGCCGATGGCAGTAATGAATCAGGCTGAAGCGGAAAGTTATGGTATTCAGCCGGGTGATCGTGTGCAGGTTAGCTTAGACAAAGGTAAACACCAGGTTGTGACTATGGAAGTAAGCCAGAGTCGGGTAAGTGCTGGGCAGCTTGGTTTGTGGCGTGAAGCTTATAGTTTATGTAAATGCAAGGACAATACGATTGTTGAAGTTAAACTTTTATCGCGCCCGCCATCTATTCAGGCTATACGCAAAAAATTATTAGGTGAGGAATTAAAATATGAAGAAGTACTTTCTATTATAACTGATGTAGTTGAAGGTAATTTATCGCCAGTGGAAACAACTTATTATATTGCCTCAGGCTTTGTTAAACCTAATAGCGATCAGGAACTGTATTACCTTTCTAAGGCGATGGCTGAAACTGGTGAACAGATAAATCTGCCTATTGAGGTGGTAGACAAGCATTCCATTGGTGGTTTACCAGGCAATCGCACCACCATGGTGGTGACACCGATTATAGCGAGCTTAGGGTTATTTATGCCCAAAACTTCTTCCCGGGCGATTACCAGTCCGGCTGGCACAGCCGACACGATGGAGGTTTTAGCACCAGTTAGTTTCTCTATGTCCGAGATACGTCGGATTGTTAAAAAAACTCACGCTTGTTTAGTTTGGGGCGGTGGGTTAAATATTGCACCGGCAGATGACCATATTATTAAACTTTCCCGCCCCCTAGCGTTAGAACCATATGATAAAATGCTCGTTTCTATCATGGCCAAAAAGGTTGCTATGGGGGTGGATTATTTAGTTATTGATATGCCTGTTGGTACTACTGCTAAAGTTAAAACCAGAAAAGTGTCTAATTTATTAGAATCAAAATTTGTTTTTTTAGGACGTAAGTTCGGCATGAAAGTTAAAGTCATAAAAACATTAGCGCGCGAACCGATTGGTCGTGGTGTTGGCCCAGCCTTGGAGGCTCGTGATGTCTTAAGAGTCTTGCAGCGTAAACCATTGAAACCTAATGACTTAGAACAAAAGTCGGTTTATTTAGCTGGTGAACTTTTAGAATTTAAAGGTTATTGCCGTCGGGGAGATGGCGAAAGGATTGCTCGGCGTCAGCTTGAATCCGGGGCGGCTTGGCGCAAAATGCAAGAGATTATTGAAGCCCAAGGAGGAGATTACAAAATTGATGCCGAAGCTGTGACTGGCGGAACTTACCGCTATGAAATTCATACTCACCAAGCTGGACGAATTAGTATAATTGATAATCAAGCGATCAATGAAGTTTGTATGAATTTGGGAGCACCTCGTGAAAAGTTAGCTGGCCTACATTTACATGTGCGCTGGGGCCAGCCTGTAAAAAAAGGCGATAAATTATTCACACTTTATGCGCCCTCAAAAGCTCGGTTGGAATTAGGCATGACCGCCCACCAGCGCCACCCGATATTTACTATTGTTTAAAATCTAATCATGGTAGGATTATTAATAGCTAATTCTTAATTATGTAAATATATGGCTGCAAAAATTTCTGAACAATTAACAGAATTCATTGCCCGGGCTCGCACTCAGGGCAAACCTGATAATGAGATCAGATCTTTGTTGATCACTTCTGGTTGGGATGAGGCAATTATAAATGGCGCTTTGACACCAGTAGGGGATTTAATGCCACCACCACCACCGGCACCGAAATCAACCGGCCGGGAAATTTTCTTTTATTTGTTGCAATTTTTTACTTTAGGAACAGCGGCCGTGTCTTTAGGGGCTGTAGTTTTTGCCATAATCAATAAAAATTTTAGCGATGAAGTAGCCACGTTGTATTATCCCAGTGCCAATGCGGTGACCGGTGCCCTATCCTCATTGATCGTAGCCTTACCGGTATTTGTGGCAGTAAGTTGGAAATTAATAAGTGATACTAAAGACGGACGCGCTTCAGTTCGCTCTGGCATTAGACGTGTTTTAACCTACTTAGCTTTATTTTTTGCTTCAGCCACGGTTATTGGCGATGTTATAGCATTGGTTTATCGTTTTTTGGCGGGTGAAGTTGATAGTAAATTCTTATTGAAAGTTGCTACTATTTTGCTGATCGGTGGTTGGGTTATATGGTATTACTACATTACAATCAAACGAGATGAAAGAGGGGAAAGTTATCCAGCCAATTGGCATAAAATTCATGTTATTGTCTTAGGTGTCGTGTTTTTGATAGTGGCAATTGGTGGTTTTATGCTTTCAGGTACACCTCAGGAGCGTCAGAAACTAGTGCGTGACAGTGAGCGGATTATGGAGCTGCAGAATATTTATTGGCAAGCCCAATCATACTATGACCGTGAAGGTAAGTTAGCAGTTAATTTAACTGAGTTGGCTGGTGGCTATGTGCCGCAAGAGCCATTAGATCCGCTGACTAAAGAACCGTACCGATATATAGTTGGTGAGGGATTGAATTATCAACTCTGTGCTACTTTTGAAACAGATGATAAACAATTAAACCAGGAAAAGACGCCATATTATGCCGAACCTATTAGTGAAGTAAATTGGTCTCATCCGGCTGGTAATTATTGTTTTGATCTTAAGGTGACGCCGCGTCTGGTACCGCAACCATAAATATTAATTAATAATCTAAATAAAATCATTATGCGAGTACGTGTAGATAGAGATCTTTGTATTGGTGCAGCTTCCTGCATTGCGCTTTTACCAGAAGTTTTTGAACTAGACGAGGAGGGTAAGGCTATTATTAAAAGTTTAAAAGGTACTAAAACGAGTGACTGGACCGATGGTAAGGAGTTGTCAAAAGATTTGCAAATGATTTTAGAAGCCGCGCGTTCCTGCCCGACCAATGCCATATTTATTGAAGACGATGAGGGTAAGCAGATTTATCCTTAAGTTACTTAGCTGGTTTTATTAATTTGTCTTAGTGGTTTTTATGATGAGTCCTCTTGACAAGATTGTTTAGATGGTGTATATTTTAATGTTTCAATATAACCAGTAACCATAAGCCTAATGAAACTATTTTTTAGCAAATGTAAGCACTACTCACACCGGGGTTTGTTACACCTCTGGGATCATTTTGTGCCTCATGAGCGAAATTATCATCATCCCCATGTGCTAAAGCACCGGGTTTTAGCTGGTTACAGTATTTTACTGGTTTTGCTTAAAGTTCTGGCGATCATAGCACCAATTGCCCTGCCTTCTTCCAGTTTATATTCCAGTGCAATCACACCGGAAAATATAGTTAATCTGACCAATCAGACCAGAGATAATTTAGATCTTCCTAAATTAGCGGTTAATGATTTATTAACCCAAGCAGCTGCTGCTAAAGCTCAAGACATGGCGGCTAACAATTATTTTGCGCATATTAGCCCTTCAGGGTTAACTCCATGGAGCTGGATGATTCAAGCTGGTTATAAGTATAAATATGCGGGTGAGAACTTAGCAGTTCATTTTACTTCAGCCGAGGGTGTACAAGAAGGCTGGTTGGCTAGCCCATCACACCGGTCAAATATTGTTAATCAAAATTATACGGAAATAGGTATTGGAGTAGTCATGGGAGAATTTGAGGGTTATCCCACAACTTTTGTGGTGCAAATGTTTGGCACATCTTCAACCGCAACTCAGCCAATAGCGGTTGTAACAGTACCACCCTCAACCTCAACAACTACACCAGTTATAACTCCATCAGCCCCACAGCAGCCTGAAGTAGCTTCAGCTACTGAACCAGTAGTAGAACCAGAACCAGTTCAACCAGTGGTAACTCCAGAACCTGTTAAAACAGAACCAGTCACTGCCCCACTGCCAGTTTTAATCCCCACTTTGGATGAATCAAGTGTGGCCATAGTTCAGCAAGATGGTTATTATGATGTTAAGTTGAGCATGTTAAATGCTAATTCAGTGACCGCTTATTTAGGTTCTGATTGGAGTCAGCTCACCAATTCAGCTGATCAACCCAATATTTGGTCAGGACAAATCGCTTACAATAAAACAACATTAGGCCAAAATGGAGAGCAGTTATCAGTGGTAGCTGCTTCGGCCAGCGGTGAAACCGAACGTTATACTTTAGCCTGGGTCGCACCTGATATTAAAACTCAGAATTTCTATACCTTTAATGAAGGCAGTGATCGTTACGCCAAATTGTTCGGTTTCCTCACCATTCATAATCTTAATGACTCGGTAAGGCAATTTTACTTTTTCTTCATGGTTTTCCTAGTAGCCGCCTTACTTATCAATATCTTGGTTAAAGTCCGCATCCAAAAAGTATCAATTATTGGCCATACAGTATTTGTTCTGGCTTTGGCGGTGATATTGTCAATAATTTAAAGGTTAATTCCCAGGACCTTGGCTCAAGAGCCAGGGTCCTTTTATTTTTAAGTCAAAAGTGCTAAGGTGCGGTTGTTTAAAGTTGTTAATATATAGCCCTTGACAAGATTATATATTTGTGATAATGTCATATGTTAACTTAATATTTTTTAAGGCTATTAGCCAATTTTATATAGTAGGCTAACTAGTGGTATGAATACACTAAGCTGGCAATTGCAAATAAATTATATGTATCATTCTAATAAAGGCTTTCGTCACCTTAAGACGATTTCGGTGCCATTTAGCATTTTTGCTATTTTGGCTTTAGTAGTTCAGTCCTTGGCCTTTACTTTCAGTTTTCCAGCTTCAGCCACAGGCTGTCAAACATTAAATGTTTGGTCAATGGGGTATTGGAAAACTCACCAAAGCGAGTGGATTTTACCGCAAACTTTGGGAGGCATGGTGATAAATACTACTGTTGAAGGTGATGATGTTTTTAATAATTATGCTGATTCTCCAGCTAATAAAGTCCGTGGACAGTTATTAGCTTTGAAATTCAATATTGCCATTGGTGCTGGTAGTGGTTATGTTCCGGGTGATGTTATTACTTTAAATCAATTAGCCAGTCAAGCTGATGCCATGTTACAGCAAGTGCCACCTGTCACTGAGGCTGAATTAACAACTATGGCCAGCAGGATTGAAAATGTGAATACAGCAGTTACAGTCAGCACCTGTTTAACTGACAAAGGAATTTTGATTGTAAAGAAAAAGGTGGTGAATGATAACGGTGGTACTAAACAACCAGCTGATTTTACCATGACCGTATCAGCAGTTAATCCGTCGCTGTCAACTTTTCTTGGTAACTCTTCAGGTACAACTGTAATAGTTGATCCTGGTAATTATGAAGCAGATGAAATTTTAATTGCTGGCTACATCAAATCACGAACTTCTAGTTGTACCGGCACAATCAATGCTGGCGAGACTAAGTATTGTACTATAACTAATAATGATAATCCGACAAATTTTTGTGAATTGGAAATTATTAAGTCAGTAGATAAAATAATAGCTAATCCAGACGATATTTTAACTTACACTCTAAACTTTACTAACGTAGGTACGGCTAATTGTACTGGCGGCGGTGTTAAAGTTCAGGACGAGGTTTTTCCGATGCTAGATTATATCAATGAAACCCATAGCTCCAATATTGATCCGGGCTATGGCAATGATCCAGTGTTTGATGGTTCAATGCTTCGCTGGAACGCACATGAACTTACACCTGGTGAAACAGGACAAATAACCTGGACCGCCAGCGTCAAGCCGATTACTGGTTGCGGACTATATGATATGCCGAACACTGCCCGCATAACCGCTACGCAATTAAATTGGCAATGGGTCTTGTCCAATACCGTGCATACGGTAGTTGATATTGCGTGTCAGGCAGAAATTATTGTTAAAAAGCACGTTATAAATGATAATGGCGGACAAGCCGAAGCTGATGATTTTACTATGCTAGTTACAGCAGTAAATCCATCTCAAGGCTCATTTCCTGGCAGTGAAACCGGCACCAGTGTAACTGTTGAACCCGGGGTTTACAGTGTAGATGAGCAATCAGTAGCTGGTTATGATAAAACTTTGTCAGCTGATTGTGCTGGTACGATCGCACATGGCGAATCAAAAACTTGCACCGTGACTAATGACGATAATGAATCCATTTATTGTGAACTGGAAATAACCAAGCAGGTAGATAAACAAATAGCTAATTCAGGAGATTTGCTTACATATAGCCTACGCGTGGAAAATACCGGTACCGGAGTTTGTACTGGCGGCGGTGTTAAAGTTCAGGATATGGTTGATCCACGCCTGACTTATGTGAGTGAGAATCATACACCAAATATTAGTGCGGGTTATGGTTCATATCCTGTGTTTTTTGAATCAATGCTTCGCTGGAATGCCCATGAGTTGACACCAGGCGAAGTGGGTGAAATTTCCTGGCAAGCAACCGTTAATGAAATTACTGGTTGTGGCTTGTTTGATATTCCAAATACTGCCCGGGTGACTGCTCAAGAATTAGGCTGGGAGTGGGTATTGTCTAACACGGTTCATACAATTGTTGATATTGCCTGCCAAGCAGAATTAATTGTTAAGAAAATTGTTTTCAATGATGATGGCGGTACTAAACAACCAGCTGATTTTACCATGCAGGTAACAGGCATTAATCCTAATCCAGCTAGTTTCCCTGGTTCACCGACTGGCACTAATGTGACAATAGAGCCAGGAGATTACAGCGTTTCCGAAATTCAGGATCCAGGTTATGCCATGACCTTATCAGCTGATTGTACGGGTACGATCGCGCATGGCGAATCTAAAACTTGTACTGTGACTAATGATGATATTCCACCCGAGGAATCAAAGTTGATTGTAATAAAACATGTTATTAATGATAACGGCGGCATAAAAGTAGCGGCAGACTTTAACATTGATGTAACCGCGGCTGGTAATTTCCAGCAAACTATTCCTGGTAATGAAACTGGGACCGAATTTAGTGTTGAGTCAGGGGGTTATCTGGTAGTTGAGCAAAATAGTTTAGGTTACAGCGTAAGCTATGATAATTGCCAGGGCACTATCGCTGTTGGGGAAACTATGACCTGCACCGTGACGAATGATGATCCAGTACCACCACCACCTGATCCAGCTTATATAATTGTTATTAAGCACGTATCAAATGATGATGGTGGTACTAAGAACTCACCAGATTTCACCATGCATCTTGAAGCAGGAACTGGCAGCCTTAATACTTCTTTTCCAGGAGCAGAAGCTCCGGGTGTACAAACCCAAGTTCCAGTAGGTGATTTCAATGTCACTGAGGACCAGGACCCAGCCTATACTATGACTATGACTGGTGACTGTACTGGTGTAATTGCTGCGGGTGAGACCAAAACTTGCACTATCACCAATGATGATATTCCACCTCCGCCTCCCCCTAAGGGCAAACTAGTAATAATTAAGAAGGTAATTAATGATAACGGCTGGACTAAGGTAGCAAATGATTTCAGTATCTTAGTGCAGGCGGCCAACAATTTCCAAAATATCTACGCTGGGCAAGATGCCCCAGGAGTAATGGTGGATGTTGATCCAGGTGATTATGTAATTGAGGAAGTTGATACTTTAGGCTACACCAAAACCAAGTCAGCTGATTGTTCTGGTACCATTGCTACCCAAGAGATAAAGACTTGCACTATTACTAATGATGACCCAGATAAAGGTACTCTCATTGTAATTAAACATGTTATCAATGATAGCGGCACTGGTAGTAAATCAGCTGGTGATTTCACTATGAGTGTGACCGCACAAAATCCATCGCAAACTTCCTTTGCAGGTGTTGAGGCTCCTGGTGTCACAATTTCAGTTGATCCGGGTGATTATAACGTGGATGAGGTAGACAATTTTAACTACACTAAATCCCGGTCGGCTGAATGTTCCGGTACAATCGCCGCTGGCGAAACTAAAACCTGTACCATAACCAATAATGACCCGAGCGGTGGTGGAGGAGGGGGAGGTGGTGGTGGCTGCACGGGCGCTTCCTGTAACCCTAATCCCAGCCCGGTTAATGCCACTATTACTTGTGGTCCTAATGCAACACTTTCATTCACTTACGGCTCTGATGTAAATGCTATAAGCATTAGTCAAAACATTGCTTTTGATGCAGCTACAATTATTAGTCCAGTTGCTAGTATTCCTTGGGCTATACCAGCTGGTGACGGGCAAACAGTTTATATTAAATTCCAGCGTGCTACGGGTAGTATAGAAATTCGCCAAGCTACTACCTCAAACTGCACTCCGCCAGGCCAAGTCTTAAGTTGTACCAATTTAGTTACAGCTGAGTCTGAACTAGTAACTTCGCCCAATCAGTCAGTAATTAATTCAGCTAAAGGTAAATTATTAATCCAGTCTGAAGCCCAAGGGCAGATATGGTATGTGCATTATTCTTCTGGATTAAAATATTATATTCCAGGTGCGCCCAATACCATGACTGTTGTGAAGTCATTTGCTGATGGCATTACTAATGATAATTTGACTAAGATTCCATTAGGATTAAGCCAGAACATAGCAGGTACAGATACTGATGGTGATAATTTGCCTGATTTGTATGAGGAAGCTATTGGTACCAATGCAATCGCGGCTGATACTGATTCTGATGGCTTTACTGATTATGTTGAGCTGCAAAATGGTTATAATCCATTAGGTGCTGATAAAGCAGTGACTGATCAAACTTTTGCTAATGAACAAAAAGGTCGTTTCTTCATGCAAATAGAAGAAGCTGGCCAGGTTTGGTATGTTTCGCCCCTTGATGGTAAACGCTATTACATCCCCAACGATTCAACTAATGCTTATAATGTTATAGCTTCGTTGGCTAAAAACATGACCAATGCAGAAATTAGGCAGATAAGCGTTGGCCAAGAGATAAAAGGTATTGATACCAGTGCATTTGCAGGATGCTATATTCCTTCACCATCTGTTTTAGGTGCTTCCACAGAATTACCTCGTACTGGTTTCCCGTTTGACTTAGCACAATTGGTTATAATTCCAGGGTTAGCCGCTTACCCTTGGCTTAAACGCCGTTATTCAAAAGCGTTATCAATGCACTTTGCCAAATTTACTCATTAATTTGGACAAGGATTGAACTCATCCCATTAACTTATGATTCAAGAGTATCAGGGGGTTAATTTCGTAGTTAAACAAAAACCTTTGCCAGGTCGTGCTAACTCATGGTTTAATATTGGTATTATGCGCCGTTGGTTAAAACCCGTCTTATTTAGTTTAGGTATTGTGGCCGCTGGATTAATTGCTACTAATCCTAAGTTTGTTTTGCCGTATAAATATCATTTTTCAGAAAATAACCAAGTTATAACTACACCAGCAGAAGTCGCAGAAATAACAACTTTGCCAGATGGTATTTCTTCAGAAGTGGCTGAGGCGGTGGGTGAGGACGTGCCGCCGGTAAGTGAATTGACCAATCAAGCCCAAGTAGCCACTACTACCAAGACTAAGACCTCAACAGTTTGGGTAGCGGGTAGTTTAAGTATTCCTAGTCTTAAAATTTCTGTCCCAATAGTATATGTTAGCGACCGCACGGAAAAGACCTTTCAATTAGGTTTGCAGCAGGGCGTGGTGCAGTATCCAGGCACGGCTCTGCCCGGGCAACTAGGCAATATGTATGTTTTTGGCCATTCGTCTGATTATCGCTGGGCTAAGGGCAGTTATAAAACGATATTTGCCAAGTTACCAAATATCAAGATTGGCAGTGAAATTAAATTAACTGATAGTGCTGGCAAGGTTTATACTTATAAAGTTACCAGCACAGCCATTGCTTTACCAAACGAAGTCAAATATCTGTCACAATACAACTATCAGAAGAAGCTGCTGACAGTTCAAACTTCTTATCCTGTCGGCACGGCCTTAAAGCGCTTTTTAGCCCAAGCTGAATTAGTGGAGTAAAAATAAATTATTGATCAAAAACCACCCTGTTTTGTTCAAGAGGGTGGTTTTTGCTAGAGTGATGAGGTATGACTAAGGTTAAAGTTATTATGGCATTATCCGGTGGGGTAGATTCCGCCGTGTCCGCGTATCTCTTAAAAAAACAGGGTTATGCCGTGCACGCAGTGTTTATGAAAAACTTCACTGGGACGCATGATAATTTAGCTGGCGAATGCAATTGGGTGCGTGAACGGGATGATGCCGCTCGGGTAGCGCGGCATTTAAAAATTCCATTTGCCGTTTGGGATTTTGAAAAGCAATACCAGCGTTTTGTTATAGATTATTTTTTCCATGAATATAAACGCGGCCGTACGCCTAATCCTGATGTGCGCTGTAATCAATATGTCAAAATACCATTATTTCTAATAAGAGCTTTAAAGGAAGGTGCTGATTTTATTGCCACCGGACATTATGCCGGAAAATCTCACCCTACGGGTAATCACCCGCAGGGTGAAAAGAATAATCTCTGGCAGCTGCTCAGTGGAACTGATGATAAAAAAGACCAGTCGTATTTTCTTTACACCTTAACACAGCTTCAGCTTAAACATTTGTTATTTCCAGTAGGGGAGATGACTAAGCCAGAAGTTAGGAAATTAGCCAAGCGATTAAAACTACCGGTAGCAGAAAAGCCCGACAGCCAAGGAATTTGCTTTGTAGGTGAGGTTAAGATCTTTGATTTTCTGCGCACGCGCTTGCCGGAAAAGCCAGGTGACTTGATTGATACTCGAGGCCGTGTTGTCGGACAGCATCGCGGCTTATGGTTTTATACTATTGGTCAGCGTGAAGGTTTAGGGCTTTCTAATGGTCCTTGGTATGTGTTGGGGCGAAATTGGCGAGCAAATCAGCTTATTATTGGTCATAAAAATGAACAAAGATTAATAATGGCTAAAAGTTGCATTACCAGTAAGCCGCATTGGATTAATAAACCAGTTAAATTACCAGCAGTGTTACTAGTACGGCATCGGTATCGTCACCCGGCATTTGCGGCCGCAATTAAAAAATCTGGCGATGGCCTTAAGATAAATTTCCGTGAACCACAGCGTGCTATTACCCCAGGACAATCAGCCGTGCTTTATAAAAAAAACAAGACAGGATTAGTAGTGCTTGGAGGGGCGGTTATTGATAAAGTTGAAAAAACTAAATTTTCTTGGTAAGATTAGGCGCGTATGACATCATTAGAGCTCAGGAAAAAGTTTTTAGAATTTTTTGCTACCAAAGGTCATAAAGTTATTCCGTCAGCTTCGCTGGTGCCGGCTAATGACCCGACTGTTCTTTTCACCACTGCCGGCATGCATCCGTTGGTGCCTTATCTTTTAGGTGAAGAGCATCACGCCGGCAAACGTTTGGCTTCAGCCCAAAAATGTATTCGGACAGGGGATATTGAAGAAGTGGGCGATGATACTCACCTGACTTTTTTTGAAATGCTTGGGAATTGGAGTTTAGGTGATTATTGGAAAGAAGACGCCATTGCCTGGAGTTTTGAATTTTTAACAGATAAAAAATGGCTTGGCTTGCCAGTAGAAAAACTGGCAATTTCCTGTTTTGCAGGTGATAAAGATGCGCCGCAAGATAATGAATCAGCCGAGTTGTGGCAAAAGCTCGGGATTCCACAAGAGAGAATTGCCTTTTTAGGAAAAGAAGATAATTGGTGGGGCCCAGCTGGCCTGACTGGCCCGTGCGGCCCGGATACGGAAATGTTTTATTGGACCGGCGGTGAACTAGCACCGAAAGTTTTTGACCCTAAAGATAAGCGCTGGTTTGAAATTTGGAATGATGTCTTCATGCAATACAATAAAACAGAGGCTGGCGCGTATGAACCATTAAAGCAAAAGAACGTTGATACTGGCATGGGGCTCGAGCGCACCTTAGCAGCTTTAAATGGCAATAAGTCTGTATATGAAACTGAATTGTTTGTTCCAATAATGGATGAGGTTAAAAAGATCTTGCAAACAATTGATGTTAAATCTCAAAGGATAATTTCTGATCACATAAAGGCTAGTGTTTTTTTACTGTCTGATGGCGTAAAACCATCTAATAAAGATAGAGGCTACATTTTACGTCGTCTAATCCGCCGTGCCGTATTTAGAGGCTACAAGAACGATAGAAATTTTGATTCTAAAAAAGTAAAGTCAATTGCTCAAGTAATTTTAGAGATTTACAGTGACAATTATCAGGAATTCGAGCAAGAAGATAAGCGAGCTGGTATATTAGACGATATTTCTTTAGAAACTAGGAAATTCAGGGCAACAATAGAAAAAGGATCAAAAGAGGCCGATAAAGGCACCTCCCCGTTCATTCTCTTCACTTCATACGGTATTCCGATTGAGTTGACGCAGGAGATTGCTGAAGAAAAGGGTGGGAAGATAGATTTGGAAAAATTCAACGAAGATATGAAAAAACACCAGGAACTGTCGCGCACCTCATCAGCTGGGCAGTTCAAAGGTGGGTTGGCAGATCACTCGGAAATTATCACGCGCTTACACACCGTAACTCATTTAATGAACGCCGCCTTAAGAAAAGTATTAGGTGACCATGTTTGGCAAAAAGGCAGTAATATAACAAAGGAACGAACGAGATTTGATTTTACTCATTCGGAAAAAATGACTGATGAACAAAAATCTAAAGTTGAGGAGTTGGTTAATAGTTGGATAGAGCGTGATTTAACTGTTAAAAAAGAAGTAATGCCCTTAGAGCAGGCTAAACAACTTAATGCCATCGGCGTCTTTGGTGAAAAATATGCGGAAACAGTTTCGGTTTATACAGTAATGGATCCAAAGAACGGTGAAGTTATTAGTCGAGAATTTTGCGGTGGGCCGCATGTGGAGCATACTGGCGTGATTGGCCAATTTAAAATTTTAAAAGAGGAAGCGGTAGCGGCCGGCATTAGACGTATTAAGGCAGCGGTTAGTTGATCGTTTTAAAAAATTTGTGCCAGACGAGGTAAGTCAACCCAAACGCGTTATTGCCACCCACTCGGTGCGTGCTACCCGGCCAGGCCGGCGACTGATTTTTTTATTTATCATTGTGGTTATAGGCTTAGCCGTCAGTCTGGTTTTTAAGATTTGGCCAATTGCCAAAATATCAATTAAACCTGATATCCATGCTTTAACCGGGGAATTTCAAATCAAAGTTGATTTAGATATTAGTTCACCTAACCCAGCTACCCGGGTAATGCCAGGCAGAATCATGGCTGTTGGTGAGGATAGTAATATCTTAGCTGGGCAAAATTATTTTGTTAGAAATATCAAAGGCACTAGTTTGGTTTTTTCCCAAGCTGATCTTGATTCGGTAACAATATCTGTTTTAGCTAAATTAGCTGGCGAGCAGGCGGCGCTGTTACCTGAGTCGGTGAAAGTTGAAGAAGGTGATTGGAGTGTAGGCTCTTCTGGTCGTTTGTTTTTTAGTAATTTAACCGCCCGCGGGCAGTTTTACAGCCGGTTGCCGCTCCATTATTGGTCACAGGAAGTTGCTGGCAGGCCGATTAAAGAAGTTACACAAATTTTATCTGATAAGCCTGGTGTGGATAAGGTTGAAATAAGGTTATATCCGTTTTTTTTCTCTAATATTAGCCAAAAAATACCAAAAAACCAATCTAATATCAGGTTCACCCTTGACACAAATTAGAAAACTTCTATACTAGAGTAGCACTTATTTTCAAATTAACAGCCTTTTTGAAGTGCATAAAAGGGTCTAAATAAAGTAGGCTTAGCCTTAAATCTTGAATAGACAACTTCAAGATTTGGCATTTTATTTGTTGTCATAAAGCTCTATTTAGCTTATAGTGATACGCCTAATGGATTCGGCAACTGATTCGTCTCTACAATCAAATATTCAGAGCAACTCCAAGGGCTTCTTGGAAGTTGAAGGCGTGGTGGAGGAACTTCTGCCCTCAGCTAATTTTAAAGTGAAACTGGATAATGGCCACGAGATCCTAGCTCACCTTTCCGGCAAAATGAGAATGTTCAAAATCAGATTATTGCCGGGCGACAGGGTTAAAGTGGAAATGACCCCTTATGATTTAAGCAAGGGTAGAATTACTTATCGTTTTTAAATGTTATGAAAGTTCGCGCTTCCGTAAAAAAGATATGTGCCAAGTGCCGCGTTATCAGACGCGGTAAAAAGCTTTTAGTTATTTGTTCAACGCCTAAGCATAAGCAAAGACAAGGATAATTTTATGGCTCGTATTGCCGGTGTAAATTTACCAAAGAATAAAAGAGTTGAGATTGCTCTCGGCTATCTTTATGGTATTGGCTTGCCTTTATCTCAGAAAATTTTAGAAGTTACCAAGATTGATCCCAATATCAGAACTGATGATCTCACCGAGGAGCAAGTTAACAGATTACGCGATTATATTGAAAAAAATTACCGAGTTGAAGGCGATTTACGCCGTGAGGTGATGATAAATATCAAGCGTCTTAAAGAAATTGGTGCTTACCGGGGTGATAGGCATGCCAAAAAACTCCCATCCAGAGGCCAGCGTACTAAGACTAATACCCGCACTGTGCGGGGTAATGTGCGCAAGACTATGGGTAGCGGACGTAAGCCGGCGGCACAAAAAACTTAATTTATGAAAGCAGAAGAAAAAAAACCAGTTAGCGAAGAGACTAAGGCGAGCACCGAGGCGGCTGAAACATCAGCGCCTGCGCGCAAACGCCGCAGCAAGAAAAAGCGTTTAGTGACCCGCGGCCAGGCGCATATTTTGGCTACTTACAATAACACCATCATTACTTTAACTGACCAAACTGGAAATGTTTTAGTTAATTGTTCTGCCGGCCAAGTTGGTTTTAAGGGGCCGAAAAAATCAACGCCTTATGCCGCCGGCATAGTTGTAAGGACGGCTTTAGAAAAAGTGCGCGATTACGGCTTAAAGGAAGTTGAAGTTTTAATTAAAGGCGTTGGCGTTGGCCGCGAAGCCGCCATTAGGGCTCTTTATGCTAATGGTTTGAATTTAGTTTCCATTAGAGATATCACCCCTTCACCGCATAATGGCTGCCGTCCACCTCGGCCACGTCGCGTTTAAAGATATAATTTATGGCTAGATATTTAGGACCAAAACACAGTTTATGCCGCCGCGTCGGCGAGCGCATGTGCACTTCGGATAAGTGTCCGGTGGTTAAGCGCAATTATCCGCCTGGGGTCCACGGACCCAAAGGCCGCCCTAAGCTCACTGGTTATGGCTTGCAGCTGCGGGAAAAGCAAAAAGCCAGGTGGCTTTATGGCATCTTGGAACGACAATTCAGGCGCTATTACCAAGAGGCTATTCGTCAGCGCGGGGCCAATGACGTGATCTTACTGCAGTTGTTGGAAACTCGGTTGGATAATATTGTTTATCGCTTAGGCTTTGCCAAAACCAGAGCTGGCGCCAGGCAATTGGTTAATCACGGTCATATTTTAGTAGATGGCAAAAGAGTGGATATTCCGTCTTATCAAGTCAGGCCAGGGCAAGTGGTGAGTGTTAATCAAAACTTTTTAAAAAAACCTTATTGGCAGAATATCGCTAAAGTTTGGGGTAAACAGCCGGTAAATTATGATTGGCTGCAAATTGATGCCAAAGATATCAAAGGCCAGTTGGTGGCTCGCCCCCTGCCGGAACAAATCAAGCCGCCATTTGATATAAAATTAATCATTGAGTTTTATTCACGTTAGTTTTAGGATATTTAATCCAATTATTTTATGGAGCAAATACCATTGCCGCAAAATATTACCAGCGAAGAGCTGGCAGGTGCTCGGGCCAGGATAGTTATTGAGCCATGTTATCCCGGATACGGCACTACACTGGGCAACGCCCTAAGGCGTGTATTATTGTCGTCTTTACCAGGTGCGGCGGTCACCGCTATTAAGATCAACGGCGTTGATCACGAATTTTCTTCTTTACCCGGAGTGGTAGAGGATGTAGTTGATATTTTACTTAATATTAAGCAAGTTCGTCTTAAGGTTTTTTCCGCTGAGCCTGTTAAAATTAATCTTAAAGTTACCGGAGAAAAGAAGGTTACAGCTGGCGATCTGCAGGTAACCAGCGATGTTAAGGTTTTAAATCCCGATTTGCATTTAATGACACTAACCGATAAAAAGGCCAGTATTGACATGGAATTAATCGTTCAGCAGGGCCGAGGCTATATACCGGTGGAGGCGCGCGATAAAGAAAAGCTTGATATTGGCGTAATTGCCGTAGATGCAATTTATACTCCAGTAAAAAGAGTTGGCTACACAGTTGATAATGTTCGGGTTGGACAAATAACCAATTATGAAAAATTAACTCTAGATGTTGAGACTGATGGCGGTTTAACGCCCCTGCAGGCTGTTAAGGAAGCCAGTAAAATTATAATTGACCATTTTAAGGTCGTTATTGGTGAGCCAGGGCGTGAAGAAAAGATTATTACCGAAACGGCTGACGATTTTACCGACAACACCGCTGAATCAGTTGAAGCTAAAGTAATTAAAAAGCGTGGTCGCCCCAAGAAAGAGACTGAATAAAAAACTGAACTTATTTATTTGATTATGAGACACCGGAAAAAAGGAGCTATCTTAAGTAGAAAAATAGGTCCGCGGCGGTCATTGCTGAAGAATTTGGCCGCGAGTTTAGTTTTGTATGAAAAAATTAAGACCACCGAGGCTAAGGCTAAAGCCATCAGATCATATGTTGAGCGTTTAGTCACTAAAGCCAAAAGTCCAACCTTAGCTAATCGCCGATTATTGCTTAAGTTTTTACCCACCGAAGGTCCAGTCAAAAAATTAATTGAGGTTCTAGGCCCTCGTTACCAAGACCGACGCGGCGGTTATTTGCGGATCACCAAGTTAGGCGCCAGAGTGGGCGACCGGGCTAAAGTTGTAATTATCGAATTTGTTTAATTTATGCGTCAGCACAATAAAAGCAAAGCAACGGTGATAACAATAGATGCTGCTGGGCGTAGCCTAGGGCGCGTGGCCAGCGAGGCGGCCATTAAGCTTCGCGGCAAACACTTGGCTTCATTTGCAGCCAATAAAGTGCCGTTACTTGAAGTGCAAGTTATTAATATTGATAAAGTCCGTTTTACCGGTAGCAAGCTTGATACCAAGAAATATTATCACTTTTCTGGTTACCCGGGTGGTTTAAGGCAAACTAGCCTCCGGCAGGAATTTGCTAAAAATCCGGCGCGGCTTTTTCGCCGGATAGTTAAGCAAATGTTGCCCAAGAATAAGCTTAACAGTGTACTGTTGAACAACTTAACTATTAGTCAAAGCCGGACAGAATAATTTTATGGTTACATCTGCCAAAAAAACTGCAGCCAAACCGCCAGTCAGGCGTCGTGTCAGTAAAACCGCTGTTAAAAAAGTAGCAGCCACACCGGTGGCCGCGACTGCGCCTGTACAAAAAATTCACCGCTCAATCGGTAAAGATTTTGTAGTTGGAGTCGGCCGCCGCAAAACGGCCATTGCCCGGGTTCGGCTGGCGACTAAAGGCAGTGGGCAAATTACCATTAATGATCAGGATTTAGCTAAATATTTTTCCTTACCTGATTATATTAACAGCGCCAAAGAGCCTTTGACCTTACTGGGGTTAGAAAAATCAGTGGATGTCAGGGTAAAAGTTTCCGGCGGCGGCAAGGCCGGGCAGGCCATCGCTGTCAGGCATGGTTTAGCCAGAGCGTTGTTATTGTTAGATGAGAATTACCGTAAGCAGCTGCGGCCAGCTGGGTTTTTAACCCGCGATTCGCGAGTTAAGGAAAGAAAGAAGCCAGGGCTTAAAAAGGCCAGACGCGCCCCGCAATTCAGTAAGCGTTAGTTTTTTTAATTGTATGTTGCCAGTCGTAATTAATAAGAGGGAGGCTATTTCGTTTGGTTGGCAAAAATTTAAATCAGATTTAGGTTATTGGCTGGGGCTGATGGCAATAGCGCTAGTGGTTTTTGTCGTGCCTACTTATATTGCCAAAAATTTAACCGGGGTAGCTGATGGCTTATCGTTTATGGTTACTTTAGCCGCCTGGGTGCTGCAATTGGCTGTCGGTTTAGGTTTAATCGGTATAAGCTTAAAAGTAAACGACGGAATACAACCGCCAGTTTCTTATTTGTTTGGTTATTTTAATTTTATTTGGCGCTACTTATTAGCCAGCTTGCTGTATGGGCTGATTATTTTTGTTGGCTTGATTCTTCTACTTATTCCAGGTGTGGTTTGGGGTGTTAAATACAGCTTATTTGCTTTTTTTATAGTGGATAAGGGCGCTCGGCCGTTAGAGGCGTTGCAGCTTTCAGCTGACGCTACCCAAGGAGTTAAAGGACAGCTTACCCTATTTTTGTTATTACTTGGTTTGATTAACATGGTTGGGGCGATTGCTTTTGGCGTGGGCTTATTGGTCACTATGCCTATTACTTATTTAGCTTGGGCGCGCGTTTATCGGCAGCTGTCTTCGCGTCCGCCCGTGCCAGTATTAAATCAATCAACCAAGCAAGCAGCTTAAGTAAATAATTAATCTTAAAATAACCGTCCCCCTAGGGAGACGGTTATTTGGTATAATAACCCCATGACAACTGAACCGGCCGTTTTAGCGCGTAACACTAGTTACTTCACCTTAGCTCTGGTTGCTCAAAAGGTGATTTCTTTTTTGTACTTTACTTTCCTGGCGCGCCTGTTGGGGCCAGCGTCAATCGGCAAGTATGTTTTTGCCTTATCTTTAACTACTATTTTTTCAGTTTTACTTGATTTAGGCTCAGCTAATGTTTTAACCCGGGAAGTAGCCCGCGAGCCTGGTTCAGCTGAGCGCTACGCTCGGCTAATAATTGGTTTCAAGCTGGCGGTGATGCTGGTGGTCGTAGGTTTGGCAGCAGCCTTTGTTTGGTTGACTGGCTATCCACTTATAACGCGCCAGCTGGTTTATATTGCGGCCGTGGTTATGGTCTTGGATTCTTTTACTTTGACAGCCTACAGCACCATTCGCGGTTTTCATAATTTAATTTGGGAATCAATCGGCACAGTCTTGATGCAGGCCGTGGTCGCTGGCGGTGGCTTGGCCGTATCTTTTTTCACTCACGACTTAAGATGGTTTATGGCCGCCCTAGCCTTGGCCGCTTTAGTTAATTGTGGCTATTCTCTTTGGCAATTACGCTGGCGCTATCTAATTAAACTAAAGCCTCATTGGAATGTAATTGATTATAAATTTCTTGCTCGATTGACCTGGCCATTTGCTTTGGCTGCAGTTTTAACGCGCCTTTACGGTTATCTTGATACCGTGTTGCTGTCACTGTTATCGGGCGATCAAGCCGTGGGTATATACAGCGTGGCTTATAAAATAACTTTTGCCCTACAGTTCATTCCGGCGGCTTTTTCGGCCTCGCTCTTCCCTGGGTTTAGTGCTTATTTTAAGCAGGCCCCGGAAAAGCTAGCCGCTACTTTTATGCGCGGCTGTATTTATTTAACTGCCATTGCTGTGCCGGTAGCCTTAGGCATTATTGCCCTGGCACCAGAGATTATTCGTAAAATTTACCCGGCCTTTACCGATTCAATTGTGCCGCTGCAAATTTTGATATTTAGTTTGATTTTCCTGTTCTTAACTTTCCCGGTGGGTGCGTTACTGCCGGCTTGCGACCGGCAATTAAGGCAAACTGGAAATTTAGCCTTAGCCGCCGGTTCAAATTTAATTTTGAATTTAATCCTTATTCCGATTTGGGGGCCACTAGGTGCGGCCGCGGCTTCATTAATTTCCACTTTAGTATTGTTGTCAGCCGGTTGGCTGGTAGCGCGGCAGTTAGTAAGATTGGATAATAAATTTTTAAGCCAGCGGCTGGGGGCAATAATGATTGCTGGGTTAATAATGTTAGTCCTGGCCTGGTGGCTAAAGTACTACATTCATTTTTTGGCAGTAGTGCCGGTAGCTGGAGTGGTTTATACTGCTTTACTTTTAGGTTTGGGCGGCGTAACCCGGCAGGAAATAAAAGAATTGACCAGAGTTATTTTAAAGCGTCAGCCGGTTCAATAATATGGCCAAACTTTTATTAATCACCAGCGATTGGCCGCCTCGGATGGGAGGCGTGGCTAATTATTATTACGGCTTGCATCATAATTATCCGGAAGCCATAGTGCTCACCAATGTTATCGGCGCTCAAGGCGAGCGAGTAATTAAAACCAGCTGGACCTGGCCAGGCTGGCCCAAGTGGCTACCGTTATTATGGCTGGTGCCGTATTGGAAAAACAAACTCGGGATTAAATTTTTAGCAGCCGGGGAAATATTGCCAACCGGCACGGCCCTTTTACTTACCCGTTTGGCCTTTGGCTGGCCGTACCTGGTTTTTTTGCACGGGTTGGATATTCAGCTGGCGCAGCGTAATTTTTGGAAAAGGTTTTTAAGCCGTCAGATTTTAAAGCGGTCAGCTGGGGTTATTGCCAATAGCAATTTTACCGCCCAATTAGCCGTAGCGGCCGGGGCGCGGGCAGGTTCGGTTGAAGTTATTTATCCAAGTGTTAGCCCGCAAACTGTCCGGCCGGAAGTTATTGTTGATATTAAGCAACGCTACCAATTAGAAAACAGAATAATAATTTTAACGGTAGCGCGGTTAGTCGAGCGCAAAGGCATCACCCGGGTAATAGAGGCTATTGCTCAAGTAGAAGAAAAATTTAACAATTTAGTTTATGTAATAGTGGGGGATGGTCCAGCCAAAGATCAGTTAGCAAAGCAAAGCTCTCGGTTGAAATCCAGAGTTATTTTTACAGGAGCAATTTTAGATGAAGAAAAATTCGCCTGGTATCAGCTCTGTAGTATTTTTATCTTAACACCCCTGCCTGATAAAACTGACGTTGAAGGTTTTGGTATTGTATATTTGGAAGCTCAGGCCGCCGGCCGGGCAATTATAGCGAGTCGGGTGGGCGGCGTGCCGGAAGCAGTGGGTGAAGCTGGAATATTTATAAATTCAGCGGCTGAATTAGCCGCTGGCTTGCAGCGGTTATTGTCAGATGATAAGGCTAAATTAAACTTAGCTGCTATTGGGCGCAGTCAGTCTAAGAAATTCAGGACTGCCGGCCAGGCGGAAAAATTCAATAAGTATATAAAAAACCTGAATAGCTAAATTGTGAAGACTATTCAGGTTTAAGTTTAAGCTGGCTCTGGTTGGTGGTTTTTTTGTGAAGAAACAAAAAAGTAGAGGCGTAAAGGTGAGGGTAAGCCCTCAATTTCCACTAGACAAGGTAAATGGTGATTTTCAATAGGCGTTATTAAGCGTTTGATCACGCCAATTTTTGTTTCGCCGTCAATTGGCATAATGCCGGCGCGGAGGCTGTTGTACGTTATACATTCGCCTACCCGGGTTATTATATCCCCGTCCTGGTTGGGTGTAATTATTGTTGTTGTTATAAATTTTTTTTGATCTTCGTCCTCGTAGTAACCAGTAACAGTTCTATCCCCAAAAGGGATTTCAAGAAGATTGTCAGGCTTTTCCATTTTTACCCTTTGATTTTGTAGTTTGGTGTTGGTGAATTATAATTAGGTAGTTCCTTTGTATACCATTTTCTTCAATACGTCAAAACCCGAGCTATGCCCGTACCCAACTCTACTATTGATATTGTGATGTTCAATATGTCCTCATACACCGATTGGCAGCACGGTATTGCCAACCGGAATATGCATATTTTGCATACTTTGTTGGCCGATAGCAGGGTGCGGAAGATAGTGGCTATTGATTACCTGCCTTTTACCTATAAGCGAGCTGTCAGGCAGTGGTTCCAGAATGTGCTTTCCGGCCCTGCTGGGCAGGTGCTAGGGCGTGGTTTGGGTTATAAACTTACAGCCCTCAATAATTATGAAATAGAAAAAACTGGCTATGTCATGCCTGGTGCTGGCGGGCCAGATGAAATCAAACATAAGTTGCTGGTTTATTCCTCGGTCCAGTCGGCTTGGAGCGAAACAGCATTTTATCGCCGCTTGAATCAAGAGCTAAAGCGCCTGAATTTGAAAAATATTGTGCTTTGGTCGTACCTGCCGACCTTTGTCGGCTATTTTGGTTCAGTGGGCGAGCAAGTGGCAGTGTTTGACGCAGTGGATAATTGGCTGGAACATTCTTCCTACATTAAGGTTAAAGAAAGAATAAAGGTTAATTATCAAACCATCCGCACTAAGGCTGATCTTATTTTCACGACGGCCGCTGACTTGGCTAAGTTATTTAATTTGCCTGAAGGCTGTATTTTTGTACCCAATGGGGTTGATTTTGAAAGAATTAATCAGGCACCGCGCTTAACTGGTCGGGATATTGCCCAACTGCCGCGGCCGATCATTGGTTATATTGGTACTATCCAAGAAGACAGGGTAGATGTGGAGTTAATCCGATATTTGGCGGAAGCTAATCCGCAAAAGTCGTTTGTTCTTATTGGCGGGGTTTGGCCAGGGCTAAGAAAAAAAATAAAAGAAAGATTGCAGTCACTGCCTAATCTACATTTTTTGGGACGCAAATCATTCCGGGAAACGCCGCAGTATTTGCGTGAATTTGATGTGGCCATAATTCCGCATTTGCAAAACGAGTTCAATCGCCATACCAATCCGATGAAACTTTATGAATATTTAGCCGCTGGCAAGCCAGTGGTGGCTACGCCCGGTGCCGGTTTGGATGAATTCAAAGACCTGGTTTATTTAGCAGCTAAGCCAGAAGACTTCAATCAGGCGTTGATCCAAGCCCTGCAGGAGAATGGCAATGAACTTAAAGAAAGAAGAATGGTGGCGGCCGCTCATGAATCCTGGACCGAGCGGGTGAATGTGATGCTGGATAAAATTTTTGCAAAATTGGATAGTTAAATAAATATTTTAATGCTGAACTTTGTAATGAAAGATTGATTTTATATTGGCTAAAGTGACCAAAAAACAGTAAAATTAAGCCATATGGCCGAAGGCAAATTTTCTGTAATAATCGTATCCTGGAATGTTAAAGTAGAACTGGAACGGTGTTTGGCTAGCTTAATGCGCGAACGCAATGGTGAGCCAGGCTTTACCGTAACGGTAGTGGATAATGCTTCAGCTGATGGCACAGCTGCTATGGTGCGGCAAAAGTTCCCCGACTTCAAATTAATTACCCAGGAAGAGAATATTGGTTTTGCTCGGGCTTGCAATTTAGGCGCTCAAGATAGCCAGGCTGATTATTTGGTTTTCTTAAATCCGGATACGGAGATTACTACTGGATTTTTTTCTGACCTGGAACGTTCATTTATCCATCACCCCCAAGCCGGAGTAATTGGCGGGCATATTATAAATCCTGACGGCAGTACTCAACCCTCAGTCAGAAATTTTCCCGGGCTTTGGGTTGGTTTACTAGAAGCTACTAAATTGCTTGGCCGCTGCCCTTGGCTGGCGCCTCAGTATTTATTGCCCCAGTTCAATTATAGAGAAACACAAGCGGTGGCGCAGGTGATGGGTGCATGCTTGGCGGTTCGGAATAGTGTTTGGCAGGAACTTGGTGGTTTTGATAACAAATTCTTCTTGTGGTTTGAAGAAGTTGATTTTTGTAAGCGTGTTAATTTAGCCGGTTATGAAGTATGGTATGATCATCACATCAGTTTAGTGCACATTAAGGCCAGCAGTTTTTCCCAAATATCAGCTACCGCCCGCCACCGTTATTTTATGAAAAGCCTGGTCCGTTATTTATATAAGCATGTTGGCCTAGTTAGTGCCGGCTTAGTTTGGCTATTAAGCCGTCCCTGGTTTATCGTTAGTTATTTTTATGATCACATTATTTCCCCAAAAACTAGCCAAGCTGACTAATTTCCAGATGGGTGCTTTGGTTTTTGTTTTATTATTTTTGTTGGATATATTTTCAGCAATTGGCTGGTGGTCGTTAGGTTTTAGCAGTGTTTTAACGGCTGTCTCAGTTTTAGCCTGGGTATTAGTAGCTATTAAAAATTTGCCCCTAGGTGTTAGTTTACTTTTAGTTGAATTAATAGTGGGCAGTTTTGGGCGCCTGACCGAGTTTACATTCGGCAGTACAGAAATTTCTTTGCGCCTGGGGTTATTTATAGCAGCTTTTGGTTTAATGCTTTATAAGATTGCCTCCGATCGCCAGCATATAATTTTTCGGCACAGCTGGCGCTGGTGGTTTGCCGGGGCGTTAGCGGTGCTGGTATGGGCGGCAGCTTGGAGCTATTACAATTGGAATTCATTGAATGATTTATTTTTAGATGCTAATGGTTATCTTTATATTTTATTACTGCCGTTATTTTTACAGGCTTTTGAGCAAGCCGGCCAAGAAAAAATATTGCATTACGCTCGCGTTGTCTTTATTCCGGCAATCATCTGGTTGAGTGTTCGCACTATTGTTTTACTGTATTTATTTACGCACTTCAGTGCTGAGGCGCTGGTCCCAATTTATCAGTGGTATCGTGATTCCGGTTTGGGGGAAATTACTCCAGCCGGCGGCGGGTTTTTTAGGGTGTTTTCCCAAAGCCATATTTATGCTTCGTTAGCAAGCGTCATTGGCTTTGCCTGGTTGTGGCGTTATTTGGGGCAAAATTCAAAAATTCCGCTACTTCATCCCATGATATTTTTCACTTTAACCAGTTTAATCACCTTGATCGCTTCATTGTCTCGCAGTTTATGGCTGGGGGCAGCGGCGGCTTGGTTTTTAATTCCTTTACTTGCCTTGCCGGGCAAGAAACTTATCAGCCTGACTAAATACTTATTAATCTCAATTATTCTTATTGCTTCAGCCGCGGGTATGGTTTTAGCCGTCGCCCGGGTTAATTGGCCGGTTAAGTCTTTAGGCTCAGCTTCGGCGCAAGTATTTGCCAATCGTTTTGGCACGGAACCGGCCGGGCAGGCGCGCTTGGCCTTGCTCAAGCCCTTAGCCGAAGCTATTAAACACAATTTTATCTTAGGTCGTGGTTTCGGCGCTACAGTGCTGTATTATTCCACAGATCCCCGGGCCGTAGCGGGTAGTGCTGGCGGTTCCGGCTTTACCCTTACTTATGCTTTTGAATGGGGCTGGTTGGATTTCTGGTATAAATTTGGCCTGATTGGCTTGCTCGTGTTCACTGCTTGGCTGGCTGTGCCGGTAATGCGCGGTTTAAAACTGTGGCATAATCAAAATCCAGCCGGCGCGGGCGCTTTAGCCTTAGTAGCGCTTTATGTAACGCATTTAACCACGCCTTATTTAAATCACCCCCTAGGCTTAGGGGCAGTGCTAGCTTTAGGGACTTTTGTCATATCGTCTGTTAGAAAATAATTATGCAGCGGCAGCCAACTTCAATTCACCTGGTAGTATATAATGGTGCCCCCTGGTTGGGCTGGTGTTTGGAATCAGTTGCCCGGCAGACTTATCAGGATTTTTTTCTGCTCATAATTGATAATGGTTCAATTGATAATTCATATACACTAGCCCAAGAATTTTTAGCGAACAACCCTACGCTCTCCGCCCGGGCCCGGTTAGTCAGGAATAAGCAAAACATCGGCTTTGCCCGCGGCCATAATCAGGCCATAGCCTGGACGGAGAGTGATTATGTTTTAATTTTGAATCAGGATGTTTATTTATTGCCGGATTACTTGAAACAACTGGTAAAAAGTTTAAGTAATCAGGAAAGAGCCGGAGCAGTTTCCGGGAAAATTTTAACCTGGCCGTTTAATGGTGAAACTTTTCATGCTTCCGAACTGTCTAAATTACCAAAAAATTATTTTGATTCGGTTGGGCTGGCAATAAAACGGAGTCGCCGGGTAGTGAATATGGCCCAGGGTGAGCAAGATACGGGACAGTATCGGCAATCTTTCCGAGTGTTTGGCGTGCCTGGGACGGTGCCTCTTTATCGCCGGCCGGCTTTGCAAGCGGTATCTTTGGCCGGTGAAATATTTGATGAGGATTTTGTTTCCTACAAAGAGGATGTAGATCTGGCTTGGCGCTTGAACTTAGCCGGTTATGAATCTTGGTTAGAGCCTAAGGCGGTAGCCTATCATGACCGCAGCTTGGCGCACGGGCGCGGCTTGCGGCAGGAGTATAAAAAGCGTAAGGGCCGCCCCCACGACCTTAAAGTTTATTCCTGGGTAAATCATTTGGCTGTGCTCATAAAAAATGACGGCTTTATAAATTTCTGGCGCGATTTTCCTTGGATTGTAACTCACGAGCTGGCTAAAGCCTGTTTTTTGCTGGTGACTGATCCGATAACGATTTTTAAAGGCAAGTTAAGACTGTTAAGGCTGGCCCCGCGATTTTATAAAAAACGCCGCGCCCTAAAACCAACCCACAAAATCAAATACCGTGAGTTGCGCCACTGGTGGTCGCAGGCTAAGGTAGGGGGCAGGCAGGTATGAAGCTTTCAATCATAATCCTCAACTATAAATCAGCTGGCTTAACGCGCCAGTGCGTCAAAGGCATATATGCTGCCAAGTCAGCGCTGGATTTTGAAGTGATCGTGGTGGATAATGCTTCAGGCGATGGCTTGCAGCCCTGGCTTACCGAACACTATCCGCATGTTAAGCAAATTTCTTTGCCAAACAATAAAGGCTATGCCGCCGGCAATAATGCCGGAATCCGGCAAGCTGGGGGCGAATATATTTTAATTTTAAATCCTGATATCACCGTTCTGCCAGGCAAACTGGAAGCTTTGCTTAAGTTCATGGATGATCACCCCCAATGCGGCTTGGCTGGCCCCAGGTTAGTGAACCCGGACGGCAGTTTGCAATATTCCACTTATAAATTTCCTTCATTTTGGCTGCCTTTGTTCCGCCGCACCTTTTTAGGCAATATTCCAGCACTCAACCCCTGGTTAAAGGATTATCAAATGATGGCCTGGGACCATAAAGAGGCGCGGGCAGTGGATTGGCTCCTGGGTGCTTGCCTGATCGTGCGGCGGCAAGCAGTTGAAGAAGTTGGGTTAATGGATGAGCAGTTCTTTTTATATGTGGAAGACACTGATTGGTGCCGTCGGTTTTGGGCTAGTAAGTGGGAAGTATGGTATGTTGCCAGCGTGGAGCTGGTACATTTTCATGAAAGGCTGTCCGCGCAAAAGCCGCTACTGTCTGCTGTGTTTAGTAAAATAACATGGATCCACATTTCATCCTGGTTCAAGTATTTTCAAAAGTGGAAATAATCATTAATCTGCTGCCTTATGTCATTGCTCCATAAAAAAATTACACCCTTGTCCTTTATCCGAAGTTTTTCCGTAGTGGTCGGCCTGGTGCTTATCTGGCGCGGTATTTGGTATCTACTTGATGGATTAGACTTGTGGTTGTTTGGGAATAATCATGGTTGGAGTGCGCTTGGCGGTATAATCTTGGGTTTGTGGATTCTGTATCTGCCGGATAAGGACCTAAAGGAAATAGAGAAGTTATAATACCGGCCAGTACCCCCAGTCCTTGACAAAGGGCATTTTAGATGCTATCTTGATTAGAATTTAAAAATTGTAATTAACTAATTCAAAAATAAACAATAAGGTGCAGTCGTGCAACAAATAAAACAAAAAACGCCATTTAAAAAAGTGTGGCGAAAAGTCAGTGGTTATATTTATTTCATCCTAGGTATTTGTTGCTGCCTGGGGATAGCTATTGGTCAATTATTGATCAATCCGCCAGTATTTAAACTAGCAGGCCTTATCGGCTTAGCCGGCGGGCTGGTAATTTCACTCGTGTTCCTGTTACATGTCAAAAAAATAATGAGCCGCATAAACTCGCCGTAAAAAATTTCTATAAATATAGATTCCATAAGCTCGTCACCTCATTGACGAGCTTATTTAATTATAGCGGATTGACAAGAACTGCAATTTTGATTAAAGTGGGACCAACAACAAATGAGGTAAAAATTGAAAAATAAAATAAATTCTCAACCAAAAACAGTCGGCCTATTTAAATTCTTTGCTCAAATAATAGCAATAATTATTATAGCTATAACAGCCGGCAGTTATATCGGCTCAATGAGCGAGGATCCTTACGGATTGATAATTGGTGCGCTAGTTGGTGCCATGGCCGGCGGGATATTATGCATTCTTAATTCTCTGAGACTAACAAAAGTAAAATAGTTAACATTAATAAAATAAGGTGCAAAATTGGAGGAAAAAAACAACACTAGTGAATCACAATCTAGCAGTTTTACAATTGTCATCCAAACACTCATATTAATAGTAGTGTTTGGGATTATAGGTGTCATTGTAGGAGTTTTTGAGAGTGCATACGACAGTCTTATAGGTTATGGATTAGTTGGCGTTGTGGTTGGCTTGGGGCTGGCTATGGTAAATATACTGCGACAAAAGTGAACAATTTACGCCCGCGAGATTTTTCCCGCGGGCTTTTTATTTAAAATTGACAACAGTCGCAATTTTAACTAAAGTGGAGTCAAACTAAAATAAGAGGTGAAAATTGAAAAATAAAGAAAAATCAACTGAACCTAAAACGCTCGGTGCATTCAAATTTTGGTTTCAAAGCATAATAATAATTATTATTACCTTAGGAGCCGGCTGTTATATTGGCTGGCACAATTCAGGATCAAATGGTCTAGTGATTGGTGCATTACTTGGTGAGATAATAGCTGGAATATTATGTATATTTAATACACTAAGGCTTATTCGAATAAAAAAATAGTTGATTTAGCCCGTGGCTTAACCCGCGGGCTTTTTATTTAAAATTGACAACGCCAGCGGTTTTTTATAAGGTAGAGCCAATACAAAAATAACGAGGTAGCAAATGAGCCAATCAGCCGGCTGCTTATGGGCCTATACTGCCAAAGCTAAAAGAGAGTACTTCTGCGACAATTGCTTTCATTATATCCGGTCAGGTCAATCATATACTCGCGAAGTCTGGGCCATGGGCGAATATTTATGGGTACACCGGTACCACGTTGATTGCCCTTATGATCCGGATGAGGATTATAATGAATATTTGCGCCTTAAGGCCGAAGAAGAAACCAGGCGAGAAAAAGCTTTATCAGACATGCCACAAGCGGCTTAACACCACCGGCAAATTAATTGCTGGTGGTTTTTATTTATGATTGACAAGGTTACAAGTTTACCCTAAAGTGGAGGCAAACAAATTAATAGGGAGTTAGAATGTATCAGAAAAAGCGTTCTTTAAACCGAATTGACCATAAGTCAGATTCAGAAAGCCCTGGCCTATTTGCATTATTAATATTGGCAATATTCGTTTTAGGCTCAGCCTACGTTTTCTATAAAGGAATCGCCAATTTCATACAATGGCTAGTTTCTTCACTCAAATTGATTGGTCAATGAAAATGTTGTTCAAAGCCCGACCCTAAACTCGGGCTTTTATTTTGCCCAGTAGTGAAACTAAGTTTCTACTACCGGGTTTGCCTTTTTCGCGCTAGTAAGGCATACTGTAACCAAGTCTTAATAATTTAAATATCACTGTTTATGTACAGTAGGTTAATCATGGCTCTAGTCATGGCTTTATTTATTAATTTTCCCTTTGTAGCCCTAGCTCAAACCAGTGCCACCACCGGCCTGGTATTGGAGGCCACAGTCGCTACCGAGTATCAAACGGCTTATGTGGGTGAGGCTTTTATTTTGGATGGCTCCAAAAGCGTGGATGACGGTGTAATTAAAACTTATGCCTGGCGCCAGGTTTCTGGCCCAGTCAGGTTCTCGCTAGCTAGCGGCGCCAAAATTAGCATAGTGCCCGGCACGGCCGGTACTTATGTTTTTGAACTTCAGGCCACTGACAGCGCGGGCTCAAGTTCAACAGTTAAAAAAGTGCAGTTAGTGGTGTCAGCCAGTGCCTATGTTACGCAACCAAATGAGTCTGACTTGGATTTTATAGCCCAGCCTACTACCACCACCAAAGAGTCTGGTGAAAAAGGCGGCACCGAGGATATAAATATCGGCGTAGGTGAATCTTCAGCTGGTCCGGCGCTATTGGAAATAGATACTATCCGCGGCGAATCGCCTGATGACGAAAAAAAGGGCAATGTGGAAATAAATTGGAAAGTGGAAGAAGGGCAAAAATTAGTACCGGTATTCTTGGAGATAGGCGGCATTGATGGTGAAGCCACTGAGACCAGCGCCAATGACAGGTTACAAACTGCCGGCCCGGTCACTGGCTGGCCAGCGGGCGGAGTTTTTGTGGCCTCAGGCGATGTGAATGGTTTAACTACCGAGCAAAAGCAGGCATTCTTAGCCACAGTCAAAACCTGGGCCGAGGTGCAGAGCGAACAAGACCTGCAGAATTTTGCCGTGGGCGTAATGATGCAGGAGGCTCAACCGGCCGAATCCCTCAGCTTGAATTACGAAAAAATTAAGTTCACTTACAATATGCCGGCCAAATGGCTTGGCATCATTCCGGCCAGTTACAAAGCCGAAGTTTCAATTGATAAGGGGGATAATGAAAATTGGGATTTTGGCCGAGTAAAAGTTAAATTCCCTTGGTATAGTTTTTTGATGCGCAAAGGCACTTCCATGAAAGAGCTAACGCAGGTACTACAGCAGGAGGCTGAGGCTAAGAAAAAAGGTAATGTGGAATTTGAGTGGAAAGTGGAAGAAGGGCAAAAGGGTGCTGAGGCTGAAGCTGAGATTACAGCAGATACCTCTGCCTCAGAGGCGGGTAAGGACCATAAAGACGAGATAGAAATTTTGTCCTGGAGTTTTGGTGCCAGGGCCATGCAGACTATTAGTAATGTGCTTAAGACCAAGCATGATACGGTGAAGAACAGCATTGGCAATATTAGATAAGTAGATATTTTTGGGCCTCGCCCGGTAGTGTCGCACCAGCGTCTACTACCAGGTTGATTTTGGTTCAATTTAGGGGCATACTAGACTTAGTGTTACGTAAAGTATTACGTAATATATTAAGTAAATATATGGCCCTAGTTAAATGCAACGAATGTGGTAAGGCAGTTTCCAATGTGGCACCAACTTGCCCTAATTGCGGTAATCCTATTCAACCAATACTAATTGAGCAAACTGCTAAAATGTGGAAGGGGCCAGTTTTAATAGCTTGGTTAGTTTTGATTGCTGGTATATTTTTATTTTTAACTACCAATGAGCAAGGAAAAGAAATAGTTAAATTTGCAATGTATTTGGGATTTTTTGGTATAGTAGTTTTTAAAGTCATTATTTGGTGGAATCATAAATAATATATTACGTATGCCAACACAGAAGAGGGAACAATCAAATATCAGAAAACTCACCAAAATCGGCGGCAAGTCGATTGGTTTAACTTTGCCGATTGAGATGGTGAGGGGATTGGGGTGGAAAGAAAAGCAAAAGGTAGTGGTCAAGCGAGTAAAGCGCGGGTTGCTTATTAATGATTGGAAAAGGCGATGATTAGGTATTATTCAGAAAGGCTTGCACCGTACTCACTGAGCTTGTTGAAGTGTAGTTCAGGGGTGAAAGTGAAGAAGATTAAAGGAGGACTTCAAATTAGGGATTGGAAACCTTAAAATGTTTTTAATAAATCATTAAATATGTCTGATTCTAAGGATGTCACAGCATATTTTGAAATAATAGATCAGGATTATTCTGGTATCCCCGCACTATTAGCTGGGTTTTTTCTTATAGCAATGCTAATTGTACCGTGGAGTTTAAGCTACAAAAAAGTACTCTATTTGGGAATATTAATGTTACTAATTTACATGTTTAGTTGGGCATATAATCGCTATCACTACCCTCGGAGTCGTAGTAAAGGCAATCGTATTATTTTAGCCATAACTTGTGATGATAGTGCACAGCAACGCCGACTGCGTGATGATTTATTAAAACATCTAAATGAAAGAATTAGTGAAGAGGGATTAGGATTTAACGTCAACGTTAAGTTGTTAAATAGGTATCAAGCTAGGCAAGTTGGTCGAATTTTAGATGAATATGTGAAAGTTAAAAATGCAGTAAGTGCAGGAGAAAAAATTAGTATTAAATCTAAGGAGGTTATTGGATGGGAACGTCTTAACGAGAAGATAGATGCCACACTTTATATTTGGGGCTCAATGAAGATGCGTAACCAGTTATATGTATTAGAAATTAACACATTAGTCAGACATATACCCATAAATCCAATTAAACAACAAGAACTGCAAGGTGATATGAGTTCGGTTTGGTTAAGGCGGGTAGTTTTTGATAAACAGTCGGAAATTAAAGGTTTTTTAATTTCGGGAGATACTTTATATATTGCTGCTAAGTATATTATTGGCAATGCCGCGCAGTTATCATTTCAATATGATACAGCCTTGAGGCTACACCTAAATTTGCTGCATCAAGTAGAGAATATGAAACTTAATAATCCTTATTACGAACCGATGAAAGTTAAATTACCAAAGTTAATAGCTAAGGATTATTGTGGTTTAGCATTACATGTAAAAACAATGCAAGAAGGGATTAGAAATACGGAATTAGCTTTAAAATATGAACCAAGTAATTATGAAGCTTATTTACTTCAATCAATAATATACTTTAACAACGGTAAACCAGGTGAGTCATATTTGGCGGTTAATAATGCACGTAGAGTAGCGACAACTGATATGACATGGCGTTATAATCTCGCTTTTTTGTTAATGTATTTTGATAAATATGAAGAGGCGCTAAAAGAATATGACACTATACTTAATACTACATTTGAAATTGAACCAATGGTTATTAATGAAGTTTTAGATTTTAATGAATCATATTTCAAAAGTAATCCTGATAGTTTAATGAGTTTGTTTATTATAGGTTTTATTTTATATAAAAAAGTAGGTAATGCTGTTTGGGCAATAAAGTATATTGACGATTTTATACAAAAAGCGGACACAGTGAAAAAGTATAATTTGTTGCTTACTAGAGCAAAACAGTATAAAACAGAAATTGATAATATACTGACGAATTATGATTAGTTGGAATGAGATAAAACAGAGAGCATTAGAGTTTTCTAAGGAGTGGGAGAATGAAACTCGCGAAGATGCTGAAGCAAAATCATTTTGGGATGGTTTTTTTGGAGTTTTTGGTTTAACACGGCGGCGTTTAGCCTCTTTTGAAGAACCAGTTAAGTTATTGAAAGGTAAGCCAGGATTTATTGATTTGTTTTGGAAAGGTACGCTGTTAGTTGAGCACAAATCAGCAGGTAAGGATTTAGACGCGGCCTACACCCAAGCTGTAGATTATTTCGCTGGCATAGAAGAGCGCGATCTGCCAAAATATGTTTTAGTTTCTGATTTTAAGCGTCTTAGGCTCTACGATTTGGAAACGCAAGAGCAGCATGAATTCTTGCTAAATGATTTTTATAAGAATGTCCGTCTTTTTGGGTTTATAGTTGGCTACAAAAAGCAAGAATATAAATCGGAGGATCCGGTAAATGTTAAAGCCGCAGAACGGATGGGGGCGCTTTATGATGCTATAGCTGAATCTGGATACATCGGACATCCGCTCAAAGTATTATTGGTCCGTTTATTATTTTGTTTGTTTGCAGATGATAGTTCGGTATTTGATGTTCCAGGTATATTTCGCCAGTATATTGAGCTTCGTACAAATACAGATGGTAGTGACTTAGGTGCCCACCTTACAATGATTTTTCAAACACTAAACACACCCAAAGATAAACGACAAAAAACACTAGATGAGGATTTGGCTACGTTCCCATATGTAAACGGAATGTTGTTTGCTGAAAGTTTGCCATTACCATCTTTCAATAGTGCCATGCGAGAACGTCTTTTGAAGGCTTGCTCTTTTAATTGGAGCCGTATTAACCCCGCTATATTTGGTTCAATGTTCCAGTCGGTAATGGATAAGGTGACGCGGCGTAACCTAGGGGCACACTATACCTCGGAAACAAATATACTAAAAGTTATAACACCTCTCTTTTTAGATGACCTAAGGCAAGAGTTGGAAGCATGTGGTAAAAGTATTTCAAAGTTGAATTCATTTCATGATAAACTCTCGTCGCTTAAGTTTTTGGATCCAGCATGTGGTTGTGGCAATTTCCTTATCATTACTTATCGCGAATTGCGTATATTGGAAATAGAGCTGCTTAAGCGGCGTTATGGCGTTAATCAGATGCTAGGGTTTGATATAGCAAATCTTATTCGGATAAGACCAGAGCAGTTTTACGGAATTGAAATAGAAGAGTTCCCAGCTCGAATAGCTCAGACAGCTATATGGTTAATGGATCACCAGATGAATGAGCTGGCGAGTGAAACATTTGGCAAAAATTATTCCCGTTTACCTCTTACTGACGGCGCAAAAATAATAATAGAAAATGCACTAACCACTACTTGGGAAAATGTGGTGCCGAATAATGAGTTGGCGTATATATTTGGCAATCCGCCTTTTATTGGCTCTAAACTAATGACCAAAACTGAGCGCAAAGAACTTATTTCTTTGTTTGGTGAGGATTCTGGTGCAGGCGTTCTTGATTACGTTTCTGCTTGGTATATAAAAGCAGCACGTTATATTCAAGGTGTGTCTATTAAGTGTGCTTTTGTTTCAACCAATTCTGTTACTCAAGGAGAGCAGGTTAGTATTTTATGGAAAGAATTGTTTAGACGGTATGGTATTAAAATTCACTTTGCTCATAAAACATTCAAGTGGAGCAACGAGGCGCGTGGTAACGCGGCGGTGTACTGTGTGATAATAGGCTTTGCTTGCTTTGATTGTGCTGATAAGCGCTTGTATGAGTATGAAGATATCAAAGGTGCGGCCCATGAGGTTAAGGTAAAGAACATAAATCCTTACCTTATTGATGCTCCTGATTTGGTAATTGAAAAGCGTAGTAAGCCTTTGTGTGAAGTGCCGACAATGAGTTTTGGTAATATGCCTCTAGATGGGGGACATTTATTGTTATCGGATAATGAAAAGATAAAGTTATTAGAGATTGATTTGAAGATTGCTAAATTTATTAAACCGTTAGTTAGTGCTAAGGAATTTTTAAATGGTGAAAACCGTTGGTGTTTATGGTTAGTTGATACTAAACCAGAAGAAATACGTCAAATAGCTGAAGTGATGAAACGAGTTGAGTTAGTAAAGGAATTTCGTTTGGCCAGCAAAGCCCCATCAACACAAAAATTTTCTGCTACACCAGCATTATTCCGTGATAGGAATAATCCTGATTCTGCTATTGTTGTACCCCGCGTGTCATCTGAAAATCGCAAGTACATTCCTATGGGGTTTTTCGGCAAAGATTATATTGTGAGTGATACGTGCATGAGTATTCCGGATGCCACACTGTACCATTTTGGCGTGCTAGAGAGCGAAATGCATATGGCATGGGTAAGTTATGTGTGTGGTAGATTGGAGAGCCGTTTCCGGTACTCTAAAGACATTGTTTATAATAATTTTCCTTGGCCAGAAAATCCTAGTGTAGAAAAGGTGAAGGCTATTGAGAATGCTTCACAAACTGTATTAGATATACGTGCAAAGCACCAAGGTAGTTCATTAGCAGATTTGTATGATCTACTAACCATGCCACCTGATCTTGTTAAAGCGCATCAAGTATTGGACAAGGCAGTGGACACAGCCTATACTAAACGATCTTTTAGCATTTCTACTGACCGAATGGAATTTTTATTCTCCTTGTATCAAAAATACCTGAACAATAAAGACTAGTGTAGATGTGACGTAACAGCTTACATACCGCAAAATGAAATTAGCTAGAAAAAGTACACAGAGTCTGATGACTGCCTATTCTGATATTCTGAAAGAACTCAGAAGGAGAAAAGTTGTTCGCACTAGTAATAGTCCAACGGGAGATTACGCGGAATTATTGGCTTGTAAAAAGTTTCATTTGAAATCAGCCCCTCCGTCAACAAAGAGTTACGACGCGAAAGATAAGAGAGGTAATAAGTATCAGATAAAGTCGAGGAGATTGACCGTTGAAAATAAAACGCAGTTGCTTGGGGTGATTAGGGGCTTAGGCAAAGCAGATTTTAAGTTTCTAATTGTAGTCATTTTCAACGAGGATTATTCCGTAAGATATTATTATAAAATGCCGAAAAAGGTGATAAAACAATATGCAAAATTTTCAAAACACCAGAACGGTCATATATTGAATATGAGAGGTCAGGTTAAGAACGACCCACGGGCCAGCATTTATAAAGTGAATAATAAATTATGACTTGGTTATACGTATTGTTAATAGTAATTGGAGTGCTGGTGGTAGCGGTGAAGATTTTTGATTTGCCGATTGGGCAGGATAAGAAGAAATCAACTTACCGCTATCAGCGGAAGGAGTTTTTTATGAGTCGGCCTGAACATCTATTTTTTGATGTTTTGGTATCAATAGTAGGGGATAGGTATTATGTTTTTTCGCAAGTGCATTTATCAACGATTTTAGATAATAAAGTCAAAGGCCAGAATTGGCGTGGCGCGTTTCGGCATATTGACGAAAAGTCGGTTGATTTTGTGATATGCGATAAGGCTTATATCAAGCCTTTGCTCGCCATTGAGCTTGACGATAGCAGTCATGAACGAGCTGGCAGGCAAGATAGAGATGCTGAGGTTGAGCGGATTTTTAAAGAAGTCGGCTTGCCGCTGCTGCGCCTTGCCAACCAAAATCAATACAATAAGGACGAAATTAGGAATCAGATTTTTCAAGCCTTAAATATTACGTAACTTATTACGTAACAGCTTACGTACCTGGCTCCAATTCACCCGAATTCATCCCTTTTCACCACTTTCCTATTTGCCTAAATAGGAAAATACTCTACTTTCACCTGGCTCTAATTCGCGCGAATAGGCGAATATAACAAATGTGATTATAAATATCTTATGACAAACATAGCAATTCCATCGATAAAAATAATATTATATTTTCAAGGAGAAGTATTATTGTTAAGCGCTGAGGGCAGCTGGGATTTGCCAGGTGGAAGAATGGAATATGGAGAACATATTTTTGATTGCTTACATCGAGAACTAAAGGAGGAGCTTGGTGTTGATGTTCAATTCAAGACAGAGCCTAAAGTAGTCCGAGTATACGACTATACACCGAGGGCTGATGGCGTTCATCGTTTATACGTTGTTTATGCTTATAATTTGGATGAGAAGATTCAGGTTAAATCTGAACAGGTACAATGGTTGAATGCCGATATGGTGCGGGAACTAAAGCATGATGAAAATTGGAAACAGATGATTTTAAATTTTATTAGTTAGGTACGTAACTAATTATGTACCTGGCTTTAATTCACCCATCTGCACTAATTTCAACTGGCTCTAATTCGCGCGAATAGGCGAATAGTGCTAAGCTAGCTTTATGAAGGATATTGAGAAAATATTAAAGGCCTTAGCCAACCGCCGCCGTTTGGCCATAATAAAATACCTCAATTCCCGCCATGAAGCGGCGGTGGGTGATATTGCCACCGCCATCAAACTGTCGTTGAAGGCAACATCTAAACATTTAGTAATCTTGCATAATGTGGATATATTAGAACGGGAGCAGCGCAGTCTTCTGATGTATTATCGGTTAGCTGATTCTCTGCCTAAGCTTGCCCGTTCAATTATTCACTATCTCTAATTCGCGCGAATAGGCGAATAGTAATAATCGAGTCATTATATGTCTTATACTAAAAAGTTAATGCCCATACTGGCCATTGCAGTGGCAGCCGGCTTCCTGACCGATTATATCGGCCTGTTTAATTTTGGCTGGATGTTCATAGCAGCCCCGGCGGCGGCGGGCGTGCTTTTGGCGATAGTTCAGAATGAGACTTCAAGTTATAGATTTTTGGATAAATTAGTCATTGGTTCGTTTGTATATAGTTTTATCTTCGCCGGTTTGGCTGTGGTCCATATGTACTTTTCGTCGGTTGATTGGTACCTGGCACACCCAAAATTATCCTTTGGCATGAGCTTTAATTTTTTGGATCATCTCTGGTTAGCACTAGCCTTATCTTTCATCGCTTTTATGGGCGGCCTAGTGGGCATAGTAGGCAAGGGTTTTTATATTTTGCATTCTGCCAAGTCCGCCTCTGCATCTAATTCCTCCCTGCGGGAGGTAAACGCGCACCTGTCTCTCGTAGGGAGAAATAGGCGAATGGTATGATGTTTGCTAAGGTTAAACTATGGTAGATTGGAAAGCTTGGTTTAAAAAAGTATTTTATAAGGATTCTCCAGCTATTAAGGTAGCGGGGGTGTTGCTAATTATAATTGGCTTTGCCGCGCTTATTACCCCTTTTAGCCCAGGTTCGTGGCTGATATTCATTGGTTTAGGATTTTGGGGCGTGCGTTTGGCATTTTGGGAACGCCTTAAAGTAATGTTGAAAGATAAATACAATTCTTGGAAGAATAGAAAATCATCTGGCTCTAATTCCTCCCTACGGTAGGTAAACGCGCGGTTGTCTCTCGTAGGGAGGAATAGGCGAATAATATAAATATGGTAATTAAAGCCAAGATAATATGGGGCGGGAAAGAACATAGTATTGAGTACCATGACGCCGATTCATTTTTAGAATTACCCGCAGATAAGATCACACAGGCCTATGGGGTTTGTTTTGTTGATGACAAAATTGTAATTGGTTTACGCGGAGCTAAACAAACCTGGGGTATTATTGGCGGTACGGTAGAGCCAGGCGAAACACCTGAACAAACATTGATTCGCGAGGTACAAGAGGAATCAAATATGCGTGTACTTAAATATCTACCTTTGGGATATCAAATAGTTACCAGGCCTGATGGCTCTATAAACTACCAACTGCGTTATTGCTGTATGGTTCAACCAATTGGAAATTTTGTTAGTGATCCGGCTGGTAGTATTGTGGAAATTAAGTTAGTAAATCCAGCTGACTACAAAGAATATTTTGATTGGGGTGAAGTTGGTGATCGTATAATAGCGCGAGCCTTGGAACTCAAACTAAAGATTATCTAGTTCTAAATTATGCCAATCAATAAAGCCTGGCACTTGGAGCACAAGATGCCAAAAAATCCGACTGAAGCTGAGTGCCTACGCTGGCACCTGAGCCACGTTAAGCACTGCACCTGTTGGCCATTGCCGAAATCTTTAACTAGCAAAATTAAAAAATGCAGTCGTGGGCATTATTATCTTAGTTCTGGTCCGTGCCCCAAGTGCTGGCCTGGTTACAAAAAGCACAAAACTCCCAAAAAGAGGTAGAATGTAGCTATGTCTAATATTACTCGTATAAGTATTTATCAGTTTACTTATTTAGCCGGTCTGACTTTATTGCTGGTGGTTTTTGTGTTAATTTCCAACCTTTCTATTGTTGGCTCGCAGAATTGCTCATTCAAGTGGCAAAAAAGTAGAGTAGCAGCTGACCCGTTGGATGCTACTTATTATTTTGAAGGTAATCCAGTAACGCTAATTAATGGTCTGGCGCAAGAGTCAGTAGCTGGGGCGAGTGTTTTAATAACTCGCGTCTGGAGTGAACCAGCCATGGGGGATTTAAACGCTGACAGCCGCAATGATTATGCATTTATTATTACTCAAGAGGCCGGCGGCAGCGGCAGTTTCTTTTATATAGCGGCGGCCCTTGGCTATGGCAATGGTTATATTGGCACTAATGCGGTTTTGCTTGGTGACCGCATTACCCCGCAAAATATTTCTGTTTCCCAGAGGCAGATTTTAGTTAACTACGCCGAGCGTTTGCCCGATGAACCTATGACGGCGAAGCCATCAGTGGGCCGTTCCGCTTATTTGAGCGTATCTGGTTCGCGGCTGTTACTCACTGGACCAAAATTAAACGATAAGATTCAAGTAACTGAGCCGTTGCCAAATGCACTTGTATCCAGTCCTTTGATGGTGAGTGGGCAAGCTCGGGGCACTTGGTATTTTGAAGCCAGTTTTCCAGTCAGCCTCCTAGAGGCTAATGGTAATAATATAGCAACTGATCCGCCCTACATTATGACTGATAAGGAATGGATGACCACTGACTTTGTGCCGTTTGAGGCGATACTGACATTTACTCCGCCTGCCACCAAGACCGGGTGGCTGATCTTGAAAAAGGATAACCCCTCAGGTTTGCCCGCAAATGATGATTCAATTTCTATACCAATACGCTTTGCTGAATAGCAGATATTTATATGCAGAAACTTACACTGGCAAACTACCTTGAATATTTAAAAGATAACCCAAATAAGTATTGGTTCAGGCGTAAACTTTACGGCTGGGGCTGGACACCAGCCACTTGGCAGGGCTGGCTGACCTTGTTAATTTTTATTTTGATTATTCCGCTTAATTTTTACCGGATTGATTCGGTGTCGCACTCAGCTAGTGATACTTTGATTAATTTCATTCCCCAGACTCTCTTGCTGACAATATTGCTTTTAATAGTTTGTTTTATTAAGGGTGAACCGCCGCGCTGGCAATGGGGAATACCTGACAAAAAAGATTAATCTAACTAATAATTAATTAAAACACTTATGCCTTATTTCATAATTACAATATTGTTCTTGTTGATGATTGCTTCCATAAAGCAGATTAATCAGTATGAGCGAGGTGTAAAATTTATGCTCGGTAAGTACCGCGGCATTATGAATCCAGGCTGGCGGATAGTGGTGCCAATATTCCAAAGTTACCAAAAAGTGGATATGAGGGTGAAAGCGGTGGACGTGCCGGATCAGGAAGCGATCACCAAAGATAATATTTCAGTAAAAGTAAATGCGGTTATTTACTACAGAGCTCAGGAGGTTGATAGGGTAGTGCTGGAGGTAGAACATTTTATGTATGCCATTTCCCAGCTAGCCCAAACCACCATGCGCAATGTGGTTGGCGAAGTGGAATTGGATGAGTTGCTTTCCAATCGGGATAAAATCTCGGAGCGCATTCGCTCCATTGTTGATAATCTAACCGACCCCTGGGGTGTGAAGGTTAATTCCGTGGATCTTAAAGATATTACCTTGCCTGAGGAAATGAAACGCGTTATTGGCAAGCAAGCGGAAGCGGAGCGGGAAAAGCGGTCGGTTATCATTAAAGCTGAGGGTGAAGTGATTGCGGCCGACAATATGGCCAAAGCCGCCGCTATTCTAGCCAGTTCCAATGGCGCCCTGCATTTACGGACACTGCAGTCTATTAATGATGTCAGTTCAGATCAATCTAACACTATTATTTTTGCCATACCATTGGAGGTTTTAAGGGCTTTTGAGAGGATTGGTATAAAAAAAGAAGGTAAGGTTTAGAATTAGGTTGAATTTTAAAGCGGCCTGATTTCTCAGGCCGCTTTTGTTGTTTGACAAAGCCAGGTGGGGGGTGTAAGGTTTTTTCAAATAATCAAATAAAATAAATTAAAAATAAACAAAGTACGGAGGAAAAAATGAATAAGTTCGCAATTCTGCTAACAGCATTGCTATTAATAGCAGCTAGCGCTTGGGCGCAAACGAGCCTAATATTAGGCACACCTGACACCAGGATTGATCAGAAAAAGTATTTATCTGCTGTTAAAACTTTCATGCAGTCTGATTCTAGTTTTGCTGTGGTTGACAGCATTATATGTGTCATGTCAGGATACGGCCCAGGCAATCCGCTGACTCAAATTAGGGGTTTGCAAAGTTCATTGCAAAAAAATAGTTACACAATTTATATGAATAGCACGCCAGCAGACATGATCCAAGATTGGCGCTGGGCTAATAGTAATATTGATCCCCGCATTCAGCCGCATCGTGGCTTAACCAAAGTGTCAAGGTATTGCCTGGTTATTAAGCAAGATAGCCTGCAATCAATTCTATGGTTGCAAGACTATTTAGCAGTGAATCCTTGGCGTTGGTCTCACTTGATCAACGGTGATTCAATCACAATCATTCAGTCACTATTAACTGAACTTAAGCGTAAAGATATTGCTCAAGTTAATATGGCTGATATTAAACCAGAGACATATGATTACATGATCAGCTTGGTAGGTGAGCCGATTGACTCTGCCAGCCAAGCACTTTTACGCGCACTAGCGACAGATGGCTGGACTATGAAAATTAGTTACGGTAATTATGGCGGCATGGCAATAGAAAATATCTATTATCTCAAGCCGGATAAGCTTGCCAGCTTGGGTAAAATTAATATAGCCAGATTAAATGGTGTTGTCTTTATCAAGTCAGTGGATTCACTGGAAAATATATTGCGACAATATGCTGAATTTGATACTTTTGACACCTTTGGTAATAATGTTTGTCGGGATATGGTGGCAGATGCTTTAACATCTAGCACGCGTATTACTTATTTTCCAGCCCTTGCCCTGATGGATTCAGTTGTGGCTATAGAATATAGTTTTGACCTGAAGTATTTAGGTTATAGTGGTGTATTAAATAAAATATTTTCATCTCCAAGTGTGTCAAGAATTAAAATTGATGATCCTTGGCCTTACATGGTTTATGGTGTAAAAAAAATATTGCCGAAATTAGAATCGTATCAAGTCAAAGATTTTTTGTTGGGCATTGCCGATATTGAATCACTTTTTGCCTATGACCTGAGTGAAGTTATAAAACGTATTTATATAACGACGGATCATATTCAAAATGCTGGTTATAATTCATCCGATACCGCCAGTGTATATGTTCATGAACTTACATTAAGTAAAATTGATACTGTCGGTTTTCTGCCGGTAGACGCTCGGATAGTAGGCCGCCACGAAGCGATTCATGCTATAGCCGACAAACTTGGCCTTAATGATAACGAGTTGTTGGGGCAATTGTTCTGGGAGTTACATTCCGAATTCAGAGCCAATATTATGGGTGGATCGGGTTATTTTTATGCTCAATTAGATGAGGAAAAGTTTGATCCTGATAGTGCTATTTTTGGCGGGCATAGCTTTGAGTCACCTAAAGAATTTTTAGCCAGCTATCTTAATTCCGTAGTCCATGAAAATTGGGAAGAAATCATGGCAAAAAAAAGCGAAGGCTTTAGTCAAACTTATACCCATGTTACTCAAGTTATGAGAAATATTTTTATTGGTCGGCCAGAATTAAAAAATACAGCCATGGCAAGTCTACTAGAAGTTAGATTAGTTTGGTTCAAAGAAAATAAATAAAATTTAAGAGCGGTTTGAGGAACTCATGCCGCTTTTTTATTGTTCGCTAAAAAAGTTATGCACAGGCTAAAACAGATTTTCGGACGGCAAAATGATTTTTCAAGCGACGAATTGTTTTTTACAAGATGAAAAATTTTTCAGTGAATAAGAAATTTTTAGCTTATCTTAGCAGTTATTTGCACCTTTTGGTCAAAAAATTTTTTCCTTGACCATTTTCCTCAAAGCATTTGCTAATGTTAAATGTTGTTATAGAATTAAGTTGAGGCAAATTTCTGGCCTCTTAGTTAATAATTGTAAATAATGGTTTATGAAAAAGAATAAGTACAAGATGCTGACGAAAAGTTATGGCAAGGAACTAGTGTTGGATTTGTATAATTGCAATTCCAAAAAGTTCAACCGAAAAGAGATAGCGCGTTATTTTCGGGAGCTTTGTGATCTCATAGAAATGCAGCGTGACGATATGCATTTTTGGGACGATGTCGGCGTACCCAAAAAAGATCGGGTAACCTTGCCGCATTTGGTGGGGACTTCGGCTATTCAATTCATTATGACCAGCAACGTGACTATCCACACCCTGGATATACTTAAAAGGGTGTATCTTAATATTTTTTCTTGCAAAGACTTTGATGCCAAAATCGCAGCTGAATTCTCCCGCAAGTTCTTTGGCGGCAAGATAGTTACTAGCAAGGTAGTTATAAGAAAATGAGAATATATACTCAAGAAGTTTTCATTCCTAAGAATGAATTGAAGCTGGGGGGATTGGAGGAGTTGCAAAAATACTACGAAAGCAAGATGCAAGCTGAGCTACCTCAGCCGCATCGCGTTTTAAGATTTGTCGTGACCAAGACGGATGATACAGGTTATTACTGTGAATTAGATTTGATAATGCAAGATACGGGCGAACCAACTTCACCTTATTTGCAGGCTGATAATATTTTTACTCATAATTTGCGTACCGCCGAGAACACTGGCAAGTTCACGGCTGTTTTAATAATTCCAACCGGCATTGGTTGTGAAATTGGCGGACATTGCGGTGATGGCAATGTGGTGGCGAGGTTAATGGCGGCAACATGTGATCGGCTAATCACCCATCCTAATGTGGTGAATGCTTCGGATGTTAATGAGATGACGGAAAACGCTCTTTATGTTGAGGGTAGTATTTTAACCCGCTTTATGATGGGCAAAATTGGCTTGCAGCCAGTCAGGCAGAACCGGATGCTGATGCTGATGGATAAAAATGATGATAAATTCTTTAATGATGAGGTGATTAATGCGGTGTCAACAGCTCGGGTGACCCTAGGGATTGATTGTGAGGTGTATGAAATGGAAAACATTACTGATACTGAGTCTAAATACTCAAAATCAGGTCGGGCAGTAGGGGAAGTAAAGCAGGCACAAAAATTATTTGATGTGGCGGCTGGGTTCCGCGACCGCTATGATGTTTTTGCCATGTCTACAATTATCAATATGCCGCATGAGCTGCATGAAAAGTATTATCAGGAAGAAAATATTGTGAATCCTTTTGGTGGGATTGAAGCCATGTTAACCCACAGCCTGGCGGAAATTTTCCGGATGCCGGCAGCACATTCGCCGATGATGCCAAATAGAGACGAAGATAATATTGAAACTGGTATCATTGATCCCAGGAAAGCCCCAGAGTCTGCTTCAGTTACATATTTGCATTGCATCTTAAAAGGCTTGCATCGCGCCCCGCGCATAGTGCCGCCTAATAAAGGCATAACTTTAGATGATGTTTCATGTTTGGTTATTCCTGATGGTTGTGTGGGTCTGCCGACCTTATCGGCCCTAGCCAATGATATTACAGTGATTGCGGTCAGAGAGAACAAGAACAACATGAAAAACAGTTTGGCTGATCTGCCCTTTAAGCCCGGCAAATTATTTATCGTAGATAATTATTTGGAAGCGGCTGGTTTGATGAGAGCCATGCAAGCCGGCGTTCACCCTTCGTCAGTCCGGCGACCGATTGATTTTACTAAAGTGGTGAAATAATAGTTTTAGCTATAAGACGAATTAGCCTCTGAAATTGACTTCAGAGGCTTTTTTGGTTAAAGTTGAGGCGTTATGTTTATTAAGAAAATTGGAATAGATTTAGGCACAACCTACACACTCGTCCATGTTCCCGGGCGAGGCATTGTTATAAATGAGCCCTCGGTGGTGGCGGTATCTACGGTTGACAAAAGCGTTTTAGCAGTGGGGGAGGAGGCCAAGGAAATGCTGGGGCGTACACCTGATACTATAGTAGCCTTACGGCCCTTAAAAGACGGGGTGATTGCTGATTATCGCACGACCGAGGCCATGCTCAGGTATTTTATTAATAAGGCTTTGGGTGGCATCAGGTTTTTTAAGCCTGAAGTCATGATTGCGGTGCCGGCTGGCATTACCTCAACCGAGCGTCGGGCAGTGATTGATGCTACCAACGCCGCTGGCGCTAAAGAGGCCTACATAATTAAAGAGCCGATCGCCGCGGCCATTGGCGCTAATATCCCAATTGGCTCGGCTTCGGGGCATATGATTGTTGATATGGGCGGCGGTACCAGCGAGGTTGCAGTTATATCTTTAGGCGGCATTGTAGCTAACACCAGCGTGCGGATTGGCGGCAATAAGCTTGATACTGCCATTACAGATTTTATTCGCAAAAAATACGGTTTGGCTATTGGCGAACAAACAGCTGAGGCGATAAAGATAAAGATTGGCAGCGCTATGTATATGGAAGATAAATTAGCCATGGATGTGCGGGGGCGCGATATGGTATCAGGTCTGCCTCGCACCATTACAGTAACTTCTGATGATGTTACAGAAGCGATTCATAATGAGCTGGAAGGAATTATCCAGGCGGCCAAAACAGTATTGCAAGGCACGCCGCCAGAACTTTCGGCCGATGTTATTGATAAAGGCATGGTTTTGTCCGGCGGTACGGCCTTGTTGCGGAATATTGATAAGTTATTTACCCAAGCGACTGGCGTGACGGCTTTTGTAGCGGATGATGCCTTGCTGTGTGTAGCTAAAGGCACGGGGGTAGCTTTGGACAATTTGGAATCTTATAAGCGCAGTATTTTATCAGCCAAATAAATTTTTAAACTAGCCGGCATTTTATGTGGTTAGTGCTGTCACCTTTTAGTCTGTTACTGCCACTGGCTGTTTTAGCCTGGTATTCGCGTCGCTGGGCTTTGTTGGTGTTACTTGCCGGTTTATCAGCTTATATTATCAGAACTGATTTAATTAGCTTGCCGACTACTTGGTTAGAGCTTGGTATCGGAATTACCTTAGCAGTTTGGTTAATAAAAGGGGATTGGCGGATTTTTCAAAAAATAAATTTAAGATTATTTTGGCCCTGGCTAATACCATTATTGTTATGGTTAGTAGCTGGAATTTTGGGCATTTTAGTGGCGGAGGACACCAGGTTAGCTTTAGGTGTGTGGAAGGGATTTATTATTGATCCATTACTTTTGTGTATTATGGTAGCTTCAGTTGCTGTATCAGAAAAAGAAAAAAATTGGTGGCGGGATTGGATAGCAGCCCTGCTCGTTGGGGCAGTTGCTACTACCACTGTTGCCATGCTGCAAACTTTTACTATGCACGGCGGGCGTTTGCAAAGCGGTTATGATTCACCCAATGTTTTAGCCATGTATCTGGGACCAATATTGATAATTGGTTTACTTTGGTTATTTGAAAATCGGCGTGACTTAAAATTATATCAGCAGCTCCTTTGGCTCGGAGCTTGCTTAGTTGTTGGCTGGGGCGTGATTTTAACCAATAGCTACACTGCTATTGCCGCTATTATGGGCGCGATTGTGATTTATTTCATTATTAAATCTTGGCCTAAACTGGCTGGAGTTATCGGCTTAGTGTTGATTTTATTTAGTTTATTAGGTCCATGGGCGGCAGTGTCATTGAATAAAGGTTTATTAACTGGTCACACTAACCCTACCTATGGCATAACTTCAGGCGAGGTCAGGATGATTTTATGGCGCCAGGCAGTTGAATTTATCAAAGCTAGTCCAATCTTAGGTTTGGGTTTGGGGCAATGGCAAGCAAGTTTTAATACTATAGCCGAAGAGCGCGGCTGGTTAAGTATTAAAAATCCAGGGCTCGCTATTGAGCTGCATTATTCCAGTCTTTACCCGCATAATTTATGGCTGACAACCTGGTTATCAGTTGGCATCCTGGGTTTGGTAGTATTAATTTGGCTGGTTATAAAAGTTTTTAAATCGGCCGTCGGCGCGGCCGCTATACCAGCAGCGGTTTTGGCGGTACAGATTATACACGGCACACTAGATACGCCCATGTGGAAAAATGATTTAGCGATTTTGTGGTGGCTAGCTATTATGTTCGCTATAATTTATCAGCTTAAGTTACAGCCCCCCAAGATAGAACACCGTTATGAGTAAAATCAAAGTAATAGGCCACGAGGCGATTAGAAATTTTTTACTTAATTCCTGGCAGCGCCAGGCCTTGAGCCATGCCTATCTGCTACTCGGGCCAGAAGGCATTGGTAAATTTACTTTAGTTAAGGATTTTGCCGCGCATTTATTTTGCGAACAGCAGTCGGCTTGCGGCCAATGCTCGGCTTGTCAGCAGGTGTTGCGGGATAATCACCCTGATATTTGGCTGGTTGAGAGGCAGTCCGATAAACAGGACATTACCATTGAGCAAATCAGGCAGCTGCATGATTTTATTTCTTTAAAGTCTTTGAGCGGCGACTGGCGGCTGGTGGTGATTAATGGCGCTCATTTTTTAAATACGGAATCAGGTAATGCCTTGCTTAAATCATTAGAAGAGCCGGCTGATAAAGTTATTTTCTTTTTACTTTCCGCCGAGCCTAAAAAAATACTGGCGACCATTAGTTCACGCTGCCAGGTTTTAAAATTAAGTTTTGTGCCCACCAGCGAGATCGCCAAGTTTTTACAAGGTCACGGGGCTCATGCTGAGCAGGCTGGAGAATTAGCCCAATTATCCGGCGGTCGCCCGGGAACCGCTTTGAATTTACTAGTCCAACCCGAAGAGTTTACACATCAACTAGACCAAGCCAGATTGTTTTTAAATTTATTTAATAGTAACGGTTTTATTCAGGCGACGCGTTATTTTGAAACAGAATTCAAAGAAGCTGGTACTGAACTTATGACCAGCCGAGAACAAGCTTTGAGGCTAGTAAATATCTGGCGGACTGTGGCGCGTGATTTATGGTGTTATAAATTAAATTTAAAAAAATACCTGCGCTACCAAGCGTTTGAGGCCGAGCTAGAAAAAACATCTCAGTTAAGCCTTAAGCAATTGTGGCGCATTAGCCACCTCTTACAAGAGGCGTCCCGGCGTTTAGCTGCTAATGCTCATATTCGGCTGACATTAGAATGGCTAGCCTATTCTTTAGGACAATTTAAAGTTTAGTTTGAATACCTCTTTTCAATTAGGCAATTTTCGGCTAAGATTAACTACGCTATTTAAACTATCTTAATGCCACTATGAAGCAATTTATTGAACAAGCTAAACCAAAATTAGATAAAGCGATTGAGCATTTAAAAGTGCAATTATCGGGTATTCGCTCAGGACGAGCAATACCGGCTTTAGTTGAACATGTCAAAGTGGAAGCTTATGGCACGATGACGCCCTTGATTGAACTGGCGGGCATTACTGCGCCTGAGCCTAGGTTATTAGTAGTAAGTCCGTGGGATAAATCTATTATTAAAGAGGTGGAAAAAGCCTTGCAGGCCGCTAATTTAGGTGTGCAGCCAACAGTTGATGGTGACGTGGTGAGGTTAAATTTTCCATCACTTACAGAGGAAAGAAGGCGAGAGCTGGTAAAAATGGTTAATAATAAACTGGAAGAAACTAAAGTTGCTATACGAAATGTACGCGAGGAAATTATGAAAGAATTAAAAGAGCAAAAGGGCACGGGGGAGATAAGCGAGGATGATTTTTTTGCCACTCAGAAAGATCTGCAAAAGATTATTGATGAACAAAATGAATCTATCAAGCAGTTGGGTGAGGAAAAAGAAAAGGAAATAATGACCATCTAAATGATAACGACGATTTTAATATTTTTTGCGATTTTACTGGTCTTGGTGCTGGCCCATGAGTGGGGTCATTTTTTTGCTGCCCGACGATTAAAAATCGGGGTGGAGGAATTTGGCTTTGGCTTTCCGCCCCGTTTAGCTAGTGTAATGCACCAAGGTACCAAATTTTCTTTCAATTGGCTGCCACTGGGGGGCTTTGTCAAACTTAAAGGTGAGTCGGGTGATAATCGTATTGAGCCTGATAGTTTTGCTGTGCAAAAACCATGGCGCCGGGCAGTGGTGCTGGTGGCGGGAGTAGGCATGAATTTGGTTTTAGCTTTTGTGTTATTAAGCACCGGTTTTATGATTGGTGTGCCGGTGGCCTTGGACGAATCGGAAATTGCCAAAGCTCAGGATGTAAAAATCGTCGTGGAAATGGTAGCGGTAAATTCTCCAGCGGCTCAGGCGGGCATTAAAATTGGCGATGCCATAATCAGTCTTGATAATCAGGAGTTAGCTACAATAAGTGAAGTGCAAAATTATATAGCTGGTCATACTGATTCACCAATAGAATTAAAATTAGATAGATTAGGTGAAAGTATAAATATTCAAGCTCAGCCAACATTATTGCCAGAAGTGCCGGACCGGGCTGTACTGGGAGTAAGTTTATTGCAAACCGGCGTTATATCTTATCCTTGGTATCAAGCCATTTGGCACGGGGCGCGGGCTACGGTTATCTTAACCAAAGAGATTGTCTTGGCTTTTGGCAGCTTATTCCGCGGTTTGTTTATTGAGCGACAGGTGCCAGCTGATTTAGCTGGGCCAGTAGGCATTGCGGTTTTAACCGGGCAAGTGGTGGACTTGGGTTTTGCTTATGTTTTGCAATTTGCTTCTTTGCTTTCAATTAATTTGGCGCTCATTAATATTTTGCCATTTCCAGCGTTAGATGGCGGTAGGTTATTATTTGTCATAATAGAAAAAATTAGGCGCAAGGCCACTGACGCTAAAACCGAAGCCATTGTCCATAATATTGGTTTTGCCTTTTTAATGATTTTGGTTGTACTGATAACTTATCGCGATGTCATGCGCTTAAGCAGCGGCTTTTTTCAAAACATTTTCGGTGCTTAGATAAACTATAATTTTGGTATGTAGCCTCTATAGAAAGAGCGGTCTTATAGCAAAAACAAATTCTACATCACCCAATCCCGCCCAATTACTACTCTATAAATAATAGTTAAACCTATAGTAACAAAAGTAGCTCCAGGTCGTTATATATTGTAATGACGTATTTAAGTAAATCTCCGAGCTTACGGCTTAGTTTAATAGGTGTAGCCTTGGTTTTAATGGGGCAGGCTTGCGGAGTTAAATCTGGTCCGGTTGGCTCTGCCGGAATTTTTTATTCCCCCAATCAAGGTGAAACCTGGACCCCTAAAGTTAAGGCCGGACAAGACGAGGAGGGCGAGGCTATTACCATTGAGCAAGTTAGTATCAGCCAAGTGATGATTTCACCTCTGACCAGTAATGTTTTATACGCCGTGGCTGGCCCAGCCGGACTTTACCGAAGTGAAGACAAAGCTGAATCTTGGCAGAAAATTATAGCACAACCAGTCTCCAATTTATTGCTTGATGCTAAAGATACCCAGGTGGCTTATGTAGTATCAGGTCAAACGTTGTGGCGAACAAAGGATTACGGGAAAAATTGGTCAGTCATCTATATTGAAGCTACACCCCGGGCGGAAATAAATGATATAACTCAAAACCCAGTTGAACCCAATAAACTGTATTTAGCCACCGGCAAAGGTTTGGTTATGCTTTTAAGCCAAAATCAAGGAGAAGCCTGGCAAAGGGTGAAAATATTTGATAAGCCAATTATAAAACTTATGTTTTATCCGCGCGATCCTAAAATAATTTATGCCATAGAGAATGGCGGTGTCATTTGGCGTAGCCAAGACTCAGGTAATTCCTGGTCAGCAATAACTAAGAATTTGCAAACCCAGCTCAAGGTTAAATTAGGAACTTTTCGCGACTTAGTTATACTGCCAGGTGCCGGTGAAGGCTTGTTGTACGCTAATAGTTTAGGTATTTATCGTAGTCTAGATGCTGGCCAAAATTGGTCGGCCCTAACTTTATTAACCCGGCCCGGCAGTGTCAATATTACTGCGTTAGGAATAAATCCTAAAAACGCTAATAATATTATATATTGTGCCCAAGGGGTGCTGTTCAAATCTAGTGATGGTGGTATAAATTGGACCACACGACGCCTACCTTCGCCGTTGGCAGTAACGTCTTTGGTTGTAAGCCCAGATGATCCTAATTCAATTTATATAAGTTTGGGCCAATAACAAACACAGCCAAGATTGAAAGCATTACCAGGCAAGGCTTGGGCTAATATTAAAACTCCTACTCCAAAGGTAGGAGTTTTGTTATACTGAATATATGCTTAATCTTTCCGCCAATGGTGACTATGGCTTACTATTGCTTAAGGAATTATCTTTAGCGCAGCCTGGGCAATATCTTAGCCTAGCAACCCTAGCGCGCACTAAGCATTTACCCCGAAAGTACCTGGACCATGTCGCCCGGCAATTGGTGACGGCCGGGGTTATAAGCGCGCGTGAAGGCCGGGGTGGCGGCTATATTTTAAGTAAACCCGTTAACCAGATTAAATTTGTAGAAGTGTTAAAAGCTTTAGAGGGTGAGCTTGAGCCAGTGCACTGCACTCATGATGGCAAGTGTTGCGACAGAAAATTCGCCTGCGAACGTAAAACTGGTTGGCAAGAGGTGCATGCTCAATTGTATAAATTACTGCAAAATAAAACCTTAGCCGACGTTATAAAAACGGCTGCTTAATTATTAATTTATTTATTATGTTTGAATTACCAAAATTACCATATTCATTTGATGCCCTAGAGCCTTATATAGATGCTAAAACCATGGAAATCCATCAGGGCAAGCATCATGCCGCTTATGTGGCTAAGCTTAATGAGGCTTTAGATAAATCAGCAGAGTGGGAAGCAAAAAAAATAGAAGAGATTGTAGCTAATTACGATAAAGCACCTGAGGAAATTAAAACAGCCTTGAGAAATCACGGTGGCGGTCATTTTAATCACACCTTGTTTTGGGAATCGCTTCGGCCAGCTGGTGGTGTGAGGCCTAGTGGTAAATTGCAATTGGCTATAGTGGAGGCCTTTGGTGACTTTGATAAATTTAAAGAGACTTTCACTAAATCAGCAGTCGGGGTTTTTGGCAGTGGTTGGGCCTGGCTCACTGTAGAAGCTTCAGGCAAATTGGCTATAATTACAACACCCAATCAAGATAATCCGTTAACGCGAGGCTTTAAGCCGTTGCTGGGTTTAGATGTTTGGGAGCACGCTTATTATTTGAAGTATCAAAACCGGCGGCCGGAATATATTGACGCTTGGTGGAATGTAGTTAATTGGGAAACAGTGTCTGAGCGATTTAACTAGCAAATGCCAAACTTACTTGAAATAATTAATCTTCACACCCAAGTTGAGGGCAAAGAGATATTGAAGGGTGTTAATTTGGCTATCAATCAAGGCGAGATTCATGCTTTGATGGGCCCGAACGGTTCAGGTAAAAGCACTTTGGCCAGCGTGTTAATGGGCCATCCCAGTTTTGTCGTAACTAGCGGTAAAATAAATTGGCAAGGCCAGGATTTGTTATCATTAAAACCAGAAGAACGTTCACATTTAGGTTTATTTTTAGCATTTCAGTACCCGGTATCGGTTACTGGTTTAACCGTAGAACATTTTTTGCGCAGTGCCTTGAGTGCGCATCGTCAATCGGCAGGTCAAAAAATATTATCGCCCCTGGAATTCCGGTCTTTAATTGAGGCTGAGCTTAAGCTTTTAAAATTTAAATCAGAATTTTTAGAGCGATCATTAAATGATGGTTTTTCCGGCGGTGAGAAAAAACGTCTGGAGATTTTACAACTTGCCGTACTTAAACCCAAACTAGCTATTTTAGACGAAACCGATTCTGGTTTGGATGTGGATGCGATGAAGCTGGTGGCTGAGGGTGTAAATAGATTAGCCAAGTCTGAGATGGCAGTGCTGGTTATTACTCATTATCAGCGCCTGCTTCATTATTTAAGTCCAACCAATGTTCATGTTATGATGGCTGGAAAAATAATTAAATCTGCTGGGTCGGATTTGGTGCAGGCAGTTGAGCAAACTGGTTACCAGCAATTTGAGCATTTAAATGTTGCCTAATACTCAAACTGATAAAATTCCAGGTTCATATCAGTATGGTTTTCATGATGATGTGAAACCTGTTTATTCTATTCCGCCCGGGTTGTCGGCGCGAGTAGTGCAGGAAATATCACATATTAAAAATGAGCCCAGCTGGATGTTAGACCGGCGTTTAAAAGCACTGGAGGCTTTTGGTGAGCGTCCAGTGCCTGTTTGGGGAGCCAATCTTTTAGACATTGATTTTCAATCAATTTGTTATTATTTAAAACCATCAGAACGGCAAGTAGCTTCATGGGATAAGGTGCCGATTAAGATAAAACAGACTTTTGATAAATTAGGCATTCCTCAGGCTGAACAAAAATTTTTGTCGGGCGTGGGGGCACAATACGACAGCGAGGCGATTTATCATAATTTGAAAGAAGAATGGAAAAAACAAGGCGTGATCTTTATGGACATGGATTCTGGTTTACGAGAACATCCTGAGATCGTGAAACAGTATTTTGGTACAGTGGTGCCTTTGAATGATAATAAATTTGCCGCGCTCAATACGGCTACCTGGAGCGGCGGCAGTTTTGTTTATGTGCCGAAAGGTGTTCAGGTTACAGTGCCGTTGCAAGCTTATTTCCGGCTGAATGCGCAAAATATGGGGCAATTTGAACGTACATTAATAATCGCTGAAGCTGGTAGCCTCGTAACTTATGTTGAAGGCTGTACCGCCCCAGTATATGCCGTAGATTCACTGCATTGTGCGGTGGTGGAAATAATCGCTAAGCCGTACTCACGTGTGCGTTACACTACTATGCAAAATTGGAGCAATGATGTGTATAATCTGGTAACCAAGCGCGCCATTGCTGAGGAGGGGGCTTGTGTAGAATGGGTTGACGGTAATTTCGGCAGCAAAGTTACTATGAAATACCCTAGCGTTTATATGAAAGGCCGAGGCTCAAGAGCTGATGTGCTATCTTTAGCTTATGCTGGACCAGGTCAGCATCAGGATGCCGGGGCTAAGGCTATGCATTTAGCTAGCGATACCTCATCAAATATAATTTCCAAGTCAATTTCCCGCGGTGGCGGGCGGACTAGTTACCGCGGGTTGTTGCATGTGGCAGCGCATGCTATAAATTGCAAAGCCAAGGTCAAGTGCGACGCCTTGTTATTGGATGCTGAATCGCGTTCTGATACTTACCCGACTAATGATGTTAGGAATTCATCCGTTCAAGTGGAGCATGAGGCCACGGTTTCTAAAGTTGGCGAGGAGCAACTTTTTTATATGCGCTCGCGCGGACTAACAGAAAATGAAGCCACCAGTTTAATTGTGGCTGGTTTTATTGAACCCATTGCCCGCGAATTACCCATGGAGTATGCGGTGGAACTTAATCGTTTGATTGAATTAGAAATGGATGGCTCAGTCGGCTAGCAAATTTATGAGTGACGAGCAGATAAATTTAACTGCCGATACCACGTTGAGCATTGCGTCCAGGCAAGTAACCAGGTTGATTGTTGTATCTGCTAAGACTGAGGCCAAATTAACTCTGATAATAAATGAAGGAGCTGGCGTCCATTTAATTGTGCCACTAAGTGCCAATAAAGCGTCTTTTCAAATAAATGTAAAAACCCGAGCTCAATTCACTATGACACTATTAGGTTTAATTGATTTTGATAGTATGGGTGATATAAAGATTTCACTAACAGGTGAACAAGCTAAAGCTATAGTTGAGCTGGCGGTTGTTAGCCAGCAAACTAGTCAAACTAACTTTAATATTCGCTTAGAGCACTTATCAAACCGAACCACTGGCCGCATTAATTCACGCCGAGTCCAGCAAGATAAGTCAGCTAGTGTTCTAACTGGTTTATTGTATGTTGGTGAGAGAGGAAACGGTACAAACACTTATTTATCGGATAAAGTTTTACTCTTGGGAGAATTAAGTCAGGTTAAATCAGACCCACAGTTAGAAATATTAGCCTGTGATGTTAAAGCTTCACACGGGGCGACTATTGGACAAATATCTGAAGAAGAACTTTTTTATTTACGCAGCCGAGGCTTGCCAAAATCAGTCGCCCAAAGTATACTAGTGCAGTCTTTTTTAATGCCAGCTTTAATTGGTGTACCATTAGAGATAAGGGATAAACTATTACATGAAGTATCAATTAGGCAAAACCCTTAAGGAGGAGTTTCCTATTTTCATCCACCACCGTGACCTGGTTTTTTTAGATAACGCGGCTTCTTGCCAAAAACCGAAAGTAGTCCTGGAAGCGATGGATAAACTTTACCGCACCTCATATGCCAATGTGCATCGGGGTGTTTATAGTATTTCCGAGGCCGCTACCAATATGTATGAAGAGTCTAGGGTGGGGGTTGCCAAATTTATTAATGCTAAAACTGAGGCAGAAGTTATTTTTACTAGAAATGCCACTGAGGCTTTGAATGTAGCTGCTTTTTCCGTGGCCGAGCTCTTGCAGCCCGGCGATGAGGTGTTGCTGACGCAATTAGAACATCATGCCAGTCTAGTGCCTTGGCAAATGGCAGCTAAAAAACATCAGCTTAAATTAAATTTTATACCGGTAAATAGCGAGGGTAGACTGGAATTAGAAAACATAGATAAAATAATAACCCCCCGCACCAAAGTTTTGGCCATTACTGCAATGTCCAATGTTACTGGCACAGTTACAGAATTGGACGTGCTGATACCAAAAGCTAAGGCGGCCGGGGCCATTGTTATTATTGATGCCGCCCAAGCAGTTCAGCATTTGCCTTTGGATGTGCAAGCTTTAGGCTGTGATCTACTGGCTTTTTCGGGGCATAAGATTTTTGGCCCATCGGGCGTTGGTGTGCTCTGGGGTAAACTAGATTTATTGCAGAAATTGGAGCCATTTGAATACGGCGGCAGTATGATAAGCGAGGTAAGTTACGCCACGGCAAGTTTTGCCGAGCCGCCGGCTAAATTTGAAGCTGGTACGCCACCCATTGCGGAAGTTATCGGCCTAGGAGCGGCTATAAAGTTTGTTCAAGAGATTGGCAGTGAGGCGATTTTAGAGTATGAAAACGACTTAACTGCTTATGGTTTAGAACAATTAAAAAAGGTACCTGGTTTGCGCTTGATTGGCCCAGCCGATCAACATTTAAGGGGCCCAGTGTTTGCTTTTGTTATGGAGGGTGTGCACCCGCATGATATTGCCAGTATTTTGGATGGAGTGGGTGTGGCTGTGCGAGCGGGGCATCACTGTGCTATGCCTTTACATAAGCGCTTTGGTATACCGGCCACCACTCGGGCCTCTTTTACTATTTATAATTCCGAAGAAGACGTTGGGGCGCTAGTAGCAGGATTAAACAAAGCCAGGCAACTTTTGGTAATGTAAAATATGGACTTATACCAGCAGAATATTTTAGATTATTATCGGCATCCAAGATGCAACCAAAAAATAACTGAGGCTAACTACAGCGCGGAAGTCTCTAACCCATTATGCGGTGACAGGATTGAGATTTATTTGCAAACCTCAGGCGATAAAATTAAGCAAGCCGTCTGGCAAGGCGAAGGCTGTGTACTTTCATTAGCCGCGGCTGATATGCTAGCTGAATATTTGCAAAATAAATCGTTGACGGCTATTGATACGATTGATAAGGATTGGATTATAAAAACCTTAGGAGTTAATCCTAGCCCTAGTCGTTTAAAATGTGCACTTTTACCGCTAGAGGCTCTAAAGAAATCTTTAGCTAACAATTAATCAATTAAATATATGCCAGGCTATGTTACTGATTTAGAAAAAATGACTTTAGTTAATAATAATTTTAGGCAAGTGTTGTATACAGCCCGGCACAGCCAGTTAGTGTTAATGAGTTTAAAAGTAGGAGAAGATATTGGTGAGGAAATTCATGAGCTGGATCAATTTCTGCGAGTTGAAGCCGGTCAAGGCCAGGCGGTTTTGAATGGCGTGGAATATGAATTAAGTGATGGTAGCGCGGTAGTAGTGCCGGCGGGCGTTAAACATAATATTATAAATATCGGTGAAACACCCTTAAAGCTTTATACGGTTTATAGCCCGCCGGAACATAAGGCGGGGGTGGTGCGGGCAACTAAAAAAGAAGCGCTCGAGCAAGAGGAGCACTTTGATGGCCAAACTACTGAATAGTTTGGCGCTTACGGAAGTAATCAGCTGCTAAGGCGGAAGTTAAGCCGACCGCGCCGTGAAAGAAGTGTTCCGGAACTTCCAGATGAACAATATCACCTAAATTAGGCCAAAAAATCCCGATCATCATTAATAATAAATTTGTTATAGCTAGACCTTGGAGGTAAGTAAGCTGGCTTTTTGTAGTTGACTGACCAAAACCTAATTTAAGACCAATTGCCCCCAAGACTACATAAATAAAGCTTTGAAATAGGTCAAATTGAATCAAATATAAAACATTAGGCATAAAAAAGCCTAATAGGCCAATAACAAACATTAAACTGCCAAAGAAAGCTGTAATTTTATTGATCATATTATACAGATAGTATACTAAGGTAATTAATTTTATGCTACAATTAAACTTATGGAACACAGAGTTTGTGCTATTGGTGGCTCTACTTGGGACGCGCTTTTTACAACTGCCCAGGCAGATTTAATGCATGTTGGCGGTCGGCGAACTGAGCCGGTTTTAGCTTTTCCTTATGGCGGCAAAGTGGATGCAGTGGAGGTGATGTATGGTTTTGGCGGCGGAGCCGCCAATGTAGCGGTGAGTTTGGCACATTTGGGAATTAGGACTGATGTTATTACTCGGGTGGGGTCAGATTGGCGGGGCCAGGAAATTATAAAGAATTTTCACAAACTTGGTGTTAGCACTAAATTGGTACAACATGACAGAAAAGAAAAAACCGCTTTGGCTTTTATTGTGACAGCGGGGCGAGGGCATGATCACGTGGCGTTTGTTTCTCGGGGGGCAACGCGTAATTTAACTATACCTACATGTTTACCAGAAAAATACCAGTGGTGTTATGTTACAGCCCTAGCGGTATCAGATTGGTATGACCGCTTAGAAAAATTATTCCGCAGTTTTCACGCGCAAGGTGGTAAAATTTTTTGGAATCCAGGCGCGATCCAATTGGCTGAATCTAAAAAAGTGGCCAGCTTATTGAAATATGTTAGTGTGATTGATTTGAATAATGATGAAGTTGCTATCTTGCTTAAGAAATTGAAAGGCAGTCGTTTAAGTTCCATGGTGGCGTTAGTTAAAGGTTTAAAGAACTTTGGGCCCGAGTTTGCATTGGTAACTTGTGGTCAAAAAGGTGCTTATCTTTATGATGGCTCCAAAATGATTTATCATCCGATTTACAAAGTTAAACCAGCTAATACTACTGGAGCAGGAGATGCTTTTGGTGCTGGCTGGCTAGCGGGTTACTTGGCCTCAGGCTGGAATCTTAATGTTGCGATGCAATGGGGCATGCTAAACTCCAATTCAGTCATAATGCATGTTGGCGCTCAGAAGGGGATTTTAAGCCTTAGTACCTTGCCTAAATTCCGAGCCATATATGACCCATCGTAGCGTACCAATTGAAGTTTCAGCGCGGCACATCCACCTTTCGCCAGAGCATTTGGCTGCTTTGTTTGGCAATAATGCAGCCTTAACTGTTTTTAAAAAAATATCACAACCAGGTCAATTTGCGGCCAATGAAGCTGTTACCATATTAGGATCAAAAGGGCGACTAAATTTACGGGTGGTCGGCCCAGCTAGGCCGGAAACCCAAGTAGAACTATCTTCTACTGATGCTATTTTTTTGGGGTTAAAGCCAGCCTTAAGAGTATCAGGTGATTTAAATAATACTTCTGGCTGCCGCTTGCAAGGCCCGGCTGGTAAACTTGAACTTAATCATGGTGTAGTGGTAGCTCAGCGGCATTTGCATATTTCACCGCAAGAGGCTCACGAATTTGGACTTAAGCACGGTGATATTATTTCAATAAAAACTGAAAGTACCAGGCCCGTAACCTTTCATAATGTTTACGTACGCAGTCGCGATGGTATAGATGAGCTTTCTTTTATGATAGATACTGATGAAGCTAACGCGGCTGGGCTTAAGGGCGGAGAGAAAGCAGTTATTATGGATAATTTATGAAATTGAAAGATAAAAGTTCTTATATATTAGTGTTTAACGCAGGTAGTGCCACTCTAAAGTGGGCTTTATATGAGGAAGACGGTTTGGTTGAAGCGGGACGCGGTACCGTAGAGCGGATTGGTGAGCGCGGCAGTTTTGCCGAGTGGCGCTTATTTGGCAAGCTAAGTGTTAAACAATTAAAATTTTCTGATCATAAACAAGCCGTGGGTTATATAGTTAAGATGCTAGCCTGGCATAAATTATTAGGCAGCATTAGTTTAGTAGGACATCGTATTGTATATGGCGGTCAATTATTTATCGCGCCAGTTAAATTAACCAAGGAAGTAATTAATCGTTTAGAAAAATTACCATCTCTAGCGCCCCTGCATAATCCTGTGGAATTAGCAGTTGCTAAGGCGGCCAGTAAATTGTTACCCAAGGTTAAACAAATAGCGGAGTTTGATACTGCCTGGTTCGCTCATTTACCGCTTGAAAGCCAGACTTATGCCTTACCGCGGCTATTAAATAAAAAATATGGCTTGAAGAAGTACGGCTTTCATGGTTTATCCCATAATTATGTTACAAATGAGGCTGCCAGAATTTTAGGTAAAAAAACAGAACAAGTTAATTTGGTGACCTGTCATTTAGGCAGTGGCAGCAGCGTAGCTGCAGTCCGTGCCGGTAAACCAATTGATACTTCAATGGGTTTTACCCCCTTAGCTGGTTTAGTGATGTGCACTCGAGCAGGTGATATTGATCCTGGATTATTACTGTATTTAGCAAAGCAACCAGGTTTTTCTATAAAAAAGCTAGATCAATTATTAAACCATGAGTCTGGTCTTAAGGGTATGACGGGGGTAGCTGATATGCGTGAGGTTTTAACCATGGCAGGTTATGAAGTACTTGGTTTTAGGGTAAAAAAATTAGTTTCAGCCTCAGACCGACAGCAAGCCAAGTTAGCCTTAAAAGTTTATTTATATAATTTGCAAAAATACATAGGGGCTTATGCCGCTATTTTAGGTCGAGTAGATGCCATAGTTTTCACTGGCGGCATTGGTGAGCGCAATGAAGTCGTGCGTAATTTGACCATGCAGGGCCTGCCTACGCTTAAAAATGTATCTGTTTTAGCTATACCAACTAATGAGGAATTAGCCATTGCTAGGCAGATTATTAATAATTAGCAAAACATTTTTATGAGCCAAAAATCATTACGCTTAGAAATTTTAGAAAATGTCTCTAAATTAGCCACAGCTGGTTTAGGCTTGGTCGCGGCTTTGGCCTGGAATGATGCTATTCAAACCTTATTTAAGATGATATTTGGCGAACAATCAGCTGTTTGGGCCAAATTTGTTTATGCTTTATTAGTGACAGCGCTAGTCGTCGTTATAACAATGAGGCTGAGTAATCTTATTGATAAAATAAAGCAAAATAAAGAAGATGACAGTGAAGGTCAATAATCTTAATTGGAAGATAGGAGGGGAAGCAGGCTACGGCATACTGTCGGCTGGCGAGATTTTTGCTTATGCCTGTGCTCATGGCGGCTTGGAAACCTTTGCTTATCTGGAGTACCCGTCATTAATCAGAGGTGGACATAATACTTATCAAGTTTTAGTGAGGGAAGATAATGTTCAATCACACAGCTCGCAGGTTGATTTACTAGTGGCTTTAAATAAAGAAACAATTGATCGTCATTTGACTGAAGTGGTTAAGGATGGGGCTTTGGTTTATGACAGTAATGAGAAAGACTTGCGAGATTATGTTTGCAGTCGGGCTGATGCTGGCTGTTTGGGCGTTCCTTTAGAAGATTTAACTAAGCAAGCCGGAGGAGAAAAAGTAATGAGGAATATGGTAGCGGTCGGAGTAAGTTTTGGTCTGGTTAAGTATCCTTATGATTTTATAGTGGAACTGATTGACCAGGTTTTTAGTAAAAAAGGCGCTAAGATGGTGCAGCTTAATCAAGCCGCCGCTAAGGCTGGCTATGATTATGCCCAAACTAATTTTGCTGAAAAATTTGATTATCAATTAAAAGTTAAACTTAACAAAGATCAGAGGATGCTGATTAATGGCAATGAAGCTATTGCTCTAGGTGCGATCAAAGCTGGTTTGAAATTTTATGCAGCCTACCCTATGACACCAGCGACATCAATTTTACATTATTTAGTTGCTCAAGAAAGAGATTATAAGCTGGTAGTAAAACAAACTGAGGATGAAATTGCGGCTATGAACATGGTGGTTGGTGCTTCGTTTGCGGGCGTGAGGAGTATGACAGCAACCTCAGGCGGCGGTTTTGCCTTAATGTCAGAAGCTTTAGGCTTAGCCGGCATGACAGAATGTGGCACTGTGGTAGTAATAGCTCAGCGCCCAGGGCCGGCAACAGGGTTGCCAACTTGGACTGAACAAGGTGATTTAAGATTTGCTTTACATGCCGGTCAAGGAGATTTTCCACGGGTCGTATTAGCTCCGGGTGACCCAGAAGAATGTTTTTATATGACGTTTCAAGCTCATAATTTGGCAGACAAATATCAACTGCCTGTTATTGTGTTGACTGACAAGTATATGGCAGAAGCTAGACAAACTGTACCATTTTTTAATACAGAAAGTTTAAAATTAGATAGAGGTGAGTTGGCCGACACTTCAAAATTATCGGCTGATGCCAGATTTGCTCGCTATGCCATGACGCCTAGCGGTGTAAGTCAAAGGTCTATTCCCAGCCAACCTGGAGGTGTGTTCGCAGTTAACAGCGATGAGCATGATGATACTGGCATGGCTAACGAAGAGGCTGATACTCGGCAAGCGCAAATGGATAAGCGAATGAAAAAATTGCAAGCTCTACGCAGTGAAATTCAAGAGCCAGTAAAACTTTATGGTCCAAAAGAAGCCGAGGTGACGCTGGTAGGCTGGGGCAGTACCAAAGGGCCAATACTAGAAGCAATGAAAAAAAGTAAGAATATTAACTTTTTGCAAATTCGTTGTTTAGAGCCATTTCCGGTAAAGGAAGTTGATACCGTGTTGCGGCAAGCTAAAAGGCGAGTGCTAATTGAAAATAATTATTCTGGACAATTAGGTGGCCTTATACGCGAGCGCACCGGTATTGATATTACGGACAAATTCTTGAAGTATGATGGTCGTCCAATTCATCCTGAGGAAATAATTACTTATGTCAACAGTTAAAGATTTTGAAACCAGCCAATTTCCCACTTGGTGCCCAGGGTGCGGTGACTTTGGTATTTGGACTGCACTAAAGAATGCTTTTGTGGAGCAGGGTTTGTTACCGCATCAAACTTGCGTGGTTTTTGGCATTGGTTGTTCCGGTAATATGGCGAGCTTCCTAAATGTTTATGGGTTTCATGGATTGCATGGACGTTCCATACCAGTAGCCACCGGCATAAAACTTGCTAATCATAAATTACCAGTGGTTGCTATAGGTGGAGATGGGGATGGCTATGGCATTGGCTTGGGGCATTTAATTCATGCCATGCGCCGAAATGTTGATATAACATATGTAGTTCATAATAATCAGATTTACGGGCTTACCAAGGGGCAAACTTCACCAACCAGTGAACACGGGTTGGTTACAAAATCCACACCTTTTGGGGCTATTGAAATGCCAATTGACCCCATTGCTTTAGCCATAGATGTGGGAGCGACATATGTCGCCCGCGGATTCTCTGGTAACGCCAAGCAATTAACTGAGCTTATTATTGGCGGTATGAAACACAAAGGCTTTGCTTTAATTGATGTCATGCAGCCCTGTGTTACTTATAACCACCTTAATACTTTTCATTGGTTTTACCAGCGCCTTTATGAACTAGACAAAGAAGGCCATGATCCAGCTGATAAAGCCAAAGCTTGGGCTCGGGCCATGGAGTGGCCAACACAGCTAAAAGTGGATGAAAACCGGGTAGATAGGATACCGACCGGCTTGTTTTATCAGGAGAGCAGAGCAACTTATACAGATGAGTTGCCCCAATTATCCGACCAAGCCCTGGTGGAGCAGACCTTGGGAAATATCCAAATTGAGCCGTTAATGAAAAAGATATCTTAAGGTTTGTCATTAATTATTACTGCAGGTAGAATAGGGTCGTGAAAGATAAACTTTGGCAACTAGCCGAACCAATTAGTGCAGATATTTTAGGTCAGTTTCCGGAACTGGACCCAGTTTTGTTGCAGTTACTATGGAACCGCGGTTTAAAAGATCAGGCCGCGATTGATGAGTTTTTAAATCCTGATTGGCTTGCCGATGTTCACGATCCTTTTCTTTTTAAAGATATGAAGCGGGCAGTCGAGCGCATTTATGAAGCAATCGGCGGTAATCAAACCATTGGTGTATTTGGCGATTATGATGCTGATGGCGTGACCGCAGCGGTTATTATCACCTCTACGCTTAAAAAATTAGGCGCTAAGGTGGAAGTTTATTTACCGCACCGCGAGCGTGAAGGCTATGGCTTAAATGAGGAGGCTATTCGCTATCTAAAAGACCGAGGCGTAAGTTTACTGATTACTTGCGATTGCGGTGTAGCCAATCCTAGCCAGGTTTCTTTAGCTAATAGTTTAGGTTTAACAGTGATTGTGACTGATCATCACCAAGCGCAGGCAGAATTACCCGCAGCTTTCGCTATACTTCATCCAGGCTTAGCTGGGGAGTCCTATCCTTTTAAATTTCTTTCCGGCGGGGGTGTGGCATTTAAATTAGTTCAAGGGTTATTGCGCTATGAAGGTTGTCATTTATCTCAAACTGAACGCGAAATCCAGGAAAAATGGCTACTGGATTTAGTAGCCATTTCAACCGTGGCAGATATGGTTAAACTTACGGGCGAAAACAGAACACTAGTCAAGTATGGCCTGACTGTTTTGCGCAAAACAAGGCGGCTGGGTTTAAAAAAATTAATTGAAGTTGCGGGATTAAATTTTGATGATTTAGACACTTATGCTATTGGTTTTCAGATTGCGCCGCGCATCAATGCGGCTGGACGAATGGATCACGCTAATGCGGCTTACGCTTTATTAATGTCAGAAAATAGCACAGAGGCTGAGGAGTTGGCGCGGTCTATTAATTTAACTAATAGCCAGCGCCAGGCCATAACTGATGTCATGTTCAAAGAAGCTTGTGAGCAAATTGGTAAAATTAATATCAAAACCTTTTTTATCCAAGCTTATAAACCGGAATGGTCACTCGGGTTAGTTGGTTTGGTCGCGGGTAAATTAGTTCAGCAATATAACCGGCCGGCTTTAGTTATGTGTCAAGTGGGTGATAAAATCGCTGGTTCTGGTCGGGCTGGGGTAGGGGGTTTTGATTTAGCTAACGCCTTAACTGCCTGCAGTGAATACCTCGTAAGCTTTGGCGGGCATAAAGAAGCCGCTGGTTTTTCCCTAAGCATCGATCAGTTAGAAAATTTTTTATCTAAATTTGCTAAATTAGCTAAAGCTCACTTAAGCGGGCAGGATTTAACAGCCAAATTAGCAGTAGATGCTGTGTTTACTCTGGATAAGATTGATTGGCATATAGCAGAACAAGTTGAACTATTAGAACCTTTTGGGCAGGGTAATCCTGGAGCTCGTTTTGCCTCCTACGGAGTATTAATAGCTAATACACAACCAGTTGGCAGTGCTGGCCAGCATTTACGGTTAGAATTATCTTTTGAATCTAGCCACCAGCGCTTTATTTGGTTTAATTCAGCTGAAAGCTCTAAACAATTTTCCATTGGCGATAAAGTGGATGTGGTTTATGAGGTTGGGGTTAATGAATGGAATAATACTAGGCAGCTTGAGCTTAAGGTGGTTGATATTAAAAAAAGTGACAGCTAAGCTTATAAGGTATGGTAAAGACATTAATCTTAAGAACAGATGGCGGCGCTAGGGGTAATCCTGGGTCAGCGGCCATTGGCGTGGTTATTGAGGATAAGACCGGCCAGGAAATAAAAACTATTAGCCACTATATTGGTGAGGCTACTAATAATCAGGCAGAATATAAGGCGATTTATGCCGGACTGAAAGCGGCTAAGGAAATTGGCGTCCAGGAGATTATTTGCTATTTAGACAGTGAGCTGGTAGTGAAGCAGCTTAAACTTGAATATAAAGTTAAAGATAAGGAGCTGGCACCACTTTTTATAAAAACATGGAATCTGGCCCAGGAGTTTAAAGAAATCAAATTCATTCATGTACCGCGGGAGCGGAATAAACGAGCGGACTGGCTGGTAAATCAGGCATTAGATAAATATGAAAAATAGCCCTGCGATTCGCAAGGCTATTTTTAAGTTATTTAAGAAGCGACATTTTTTTGGTTTCTAGATAATCGCCAGCTTGCAGCTGGTAAAAATAAATTCCGCCAGTTAAATTACTAGCATCAAAAGTGATGGTGTGATTACCGGCTGATATTTCTTGGTCTAACAATATTTTTACTGTCTGACCAAGCAGATCATAAACTGTTAATTTAACAATTGTCCGTTCTGGCAAGTAATACCCGATGGTTGTAGCCGGGTTGAATGGATTGGGGTAATTTTGCAGTAAGACCAGCTCACTAGGTATTAAACTAACCTCTACAGTAATCGGCTCCAAATAATTACTTGAGCCATTTAGATCAAGTTGATTCAGCCTATATTCATATAGACCAGCAGGGACATTATTGTCAGTGTAACTATAGTAATGAAGTATAGTGGTGGTACCTTGACCAGGAATTAAACCAGAAATCACTTTATAATTGCCGTGTTGGGCACGTCTTTCCAGATAAAATCCGGCATTATTAAGTTCAGACACAGTAGTCCAACTGAGTCGGACATCATTTTGCTGAACTTGAGCAGTAAAACTAACTGATTCTACCGGAACTGGATTATCTACACTGAAATTAAGAGTTACGGTATGACCGGTAAATTGATTAGCCATAATGATTGATTTGACTGTGTATAGACCAGGCACTGGATTGGTTATCAGTATATTTTCTTGTGTATAGACATAGACAAGAAAGCCAATATTAAATTCCCAATTTTCACCAATAAGTTGATAGTGAAGCATACGATTATAGACAGTGTCCCCATTTATATTTGTTATGATTAAATTGAAAACCAATTCTTCTGGTGGCGGCACTACGAATTTTAATGTACCAGTTAGATTCAAGGGGAAGGCATTCCAATTCTGCAAGAGTGACCGGAAATCTATTATCAGTGAATCTTGCCAAGCATAAACCTCATACTCGGAACATAACTCATGTCGGCGCCAGACATCTGGCCAATCTTCTGCGCAGTTGTTATAACTTAACTCAGAATTCATTTGCCTGTATAGCGTTAGAATCTCTTTTACCTCAGTACCGGATTTCGCTTGTTTGAGCTGATTTATTATCTCAGTTGGCAAGGCGACCATGATTATATCTTGCCCGATATTGGTTGATTGGGCTTTGGCTGGAAGTAACCAAACCAAGAAAATGGCTAAGCAAATTGTTAAAGTACGCATTTTAGTACTCCTTATTTTATTGATTGATTGTTTTTGTTTTCTTGCCCTTGTCTTAACGCTAAAAAAGCTAATTGTCAAATTATTAGACCACATTTGCCTAAGGTTAAACAAAAACAAAACTTCTGGTTTTAGACCAGAAGTTTTGATAGTTATTTGCTCACCTCAACCTTATAAGCCGAATTCTGTACCCTGCGCGAGGCAGGGCGGTGATTATCTATCTAGATCCTGATTCGCACCAGGATTCAAGCTACCAACCCGTCCGCCAAGATGCGGACCTACTTGGTATTGCACCGGGTAGAGTTTACCTAGCCATCAATGTTGCCATAGATACTGGTGAGCTCTTACCTCACCGTTTCACCCCTATCTTCAATGATTTTATTAAAGTGGGTTTGTTTTCTGTTGTACTTGTCCTGCGATCCGATTACTCGGATCAACGGCTCCAATTAGGAGTTACCCTTCCCTTAAATTAGCGGGAACACTGTGGTGTTCGGACTTTCCTCTCCGTAAAATACGGAGCAATCACCTGGGTTGACGTAAGCGGCTAAAAATGTACCATAGTATTCGCCCCATGTCAATACTAGCGCTATAATAATAAGGCTTAAATTATGAAAAGAAGCCAACTGATTTTTTCCACTATTGCCCTGCCAATTGACTATTTAATGTTGCTGCTAGCAGGCTGGCTGGCTTATCAACTCAGATTTGAATCATTCATTAGATCAACTTTGCCGGTTCGGTTTGATTTGGCCTTGGCTGATTTTTTTTCAACTCTACTAGTGGTGGCTTTGGGGTGGCTCGTGCTTTTTTCTTTATCGGGCTTATATAATCTTAATAATAAACTTAAGTTTTCCCAGGAATTAGGCAGAATTTTTTTGGGCTGTACAGCTGGCTTATCGCTGATTATCTTATTATTTTTCTTTAATCCCAATCTGTTCAATTCGCGTTTTATTGTTTTAGTTGGCTGGGCTCTGGCCTTATTTTTAGTGAGCGCAGGACGTTTGGGCTTACGATTTATCCGAACAGCTTTATATCGGAAGAGTATTGGCGTAACCAGGTTACTTTTAATTGGGGCGGATGATGCGACCCTGGCTTTAGAGCAATTATTTGCTAAGCAGCCTAAATTAGGCTTTATGGTGACAAAAAGAATTAAACCCACTGAGTTTGATTCATTGCCAAGCATTAACGGCTTTGATGAGGTATTGATCGGCGATACAACACTATCACGCGACTTTAATTTAAACATTTTAGAATATTGCTTAGCTAATCATCTTGGTTTTAAATATGTCGCTGATATGTTTGAGGCCCAAAGTCATAACGTTATCAGCCACACCTTGGCAGGTTTGCCAATAATAGAAATAAAACGGACTGCCCTGGATGGTTGGGGCAGGGTCTTAAAAAGAATTTTTGATTTAGTAGTAGCTACTACCCTGATTATCATACTGTCGCTTTTTTTATTATTGTTAGCTGTACTGGTTTTTATAGAGTCAGGCTGGCCGGTTATAATTGCTTTGAAACGGGTGGGGGAGAATGGAAGGATTTTTAATATTTATAAATTCCGTTCCATGGTAAAAGATGCCGCTATTTTAAAAGACAAGTTATTGGCTTATAATGAACGCTCTGATGGCCCGCTTTTTAAAATGACTAATGATCCTAGGGTGACAAAGTTTGGTCAATTTTTACGTCGGACATCATTTGATGAGTTGCCCCAACTATGGAATGTTTTACAAGGCCGGATGTCATTGGTTGGCCCTAGACCACACGAACCTGAAGAAGTAGCTAAATACCAACTACACCAGAGAAAGCTATTAAATATAAAACCAGGTATTACCGGGCTAGCTCAAGTTTCAGGTCGCTCTAGTTTAAGTTTTGAAGATGAAGCTAAATTGGACACTTTTTATGTGGAAAATTGGTCATTGGGGCAAGATTTTATAATTCTTATAAAAACACTGGTAGTGGTTTGGCAACGACAAGCTGCCGTTTAGTATATGAAAGTCGCATTAGCACATGATCATTTAAATCAAATTGGCGGCGCCGAAAGGGTATTGCGCCAATTTCACCAGCTTTACCCAGACGCCCCGGTTTTTACTTTGCTATATGACGAGGCGACAGTAGGGGATTATTTTAAAAATTGGGATATTCGGACATCTTTTCTAGAACGCCTGCCCGGGGGTGCCCGGTGGTTTAAATGGTATGTTTGGTTAATGCCGACGGCCGTTGAGCAAATTGACTTAAGTGGTTTTGATTTAGTCATAAGTTCGGCTTCTGCTTTGATCAAAGGATTATTAGTTAAACCGGAAACCATAAATATTTGTTACTGCCATACTCCAACGCGGTATCTATGGAGCGACACCCATCAATATACTTCTGATTTGCCCCAACCAAAATTAGTTAAAAAAATATTGCCTTTAGTGCTGAACTATTTACGGCAATGGGATTATATAGCCTCACAACGAGTAGATTATTTTGTGGCCAATTCGCAATTCGTGGCTAAAAGGATCAAAAAGTATTATGGCCGTGATTCGGTGGTAATTTATCCGCCAGTGGATACGGCGGCAACTGACTTAGTTGAACCGCAAGATTATTTCTTGTTGATTTCACGACTCCGGCCGTATAAACGTGTTGATTTGGCCATTAAAGCTTTTAATAAGCTCGGCATACCTTTAAAAATAATTGGTGCCGGTGAACAAGAAGTTGAGTTGCGTAACTTAGCCAAGTCAAATATTGAATTCTTAGGCCAGGTAACTGACCAGGAAAAACGTTATTATTTAGGCCATTGCCGTGCTTTAATTCATCCCCAAGAAGAGGATTTTGGCATTACGGCAGTAGAAGCTATGGCTGCCGGACGGCCAGTGATTGCTTATGGCGCCGGTGGAGCTTTAGAAACAATTGAACCAGGGGTAAGTGGTGTATTTTTCCAAGAACAAAGCTGGGAAGAATTAGCTGATGCTGTTATTCGTTTTCGTTATGAGAGTTTTGAGCCTGAGGTTATTCGCCAGCGCGCGCAAAAATTTTCCCGCGCCAACTTCATAGATAATTGGCAAAAATACGTTAGTAAAGTAATTACTAAATAATTGCCAATATGCGACTGGCAGTTGATCTTCGTTGTTTACAAGACAAAACACGCACCGGCGTGGGTGAGTACGCTTGGCAAGTTCTTAAATATTTATCATTAGATCCAAGCATTTCTCTGAGCGGCTTTGCTAACGCTACTGGGCGGATAGATTGGCCTCCTGAACTTGCACGAATAGCTGCCATTAAAAGAGGCCGGATACCCAATAAACTGATGAATCTTTTGTTTTGGCTTAAACTAGGCTCGAGCATTGATAAAATTTTAAAATCAGATACTTCTAAGATTGATGCATTGTGGTTGCCTAATCCCAGTTTTATTAATGTCAGCGAAAATGTGCCTGTGCTATTAACTGTTCATGATCTATCATTTATTCATTATCCTGGTTTTTTTCCTGGAAAGGGGAAATTATGGTATTTTCCAGCTGTTCACCATTTACTAAATAAAGGTTTGCCAGCCAGGTCGTTGGTGGCAGCGGTTTCACAACACACCGCTGACGATTTAATTCAAGAGTTTCCTCATCTTAAAAATAAAGTTCGAGTTGTACCACCAGGGCTAGATGATAAATATTTTCATGAGCCAACCGCTAACAACCTAGAGGATGCGAAGCAGAAATATGGCTTGCCAGAGAATTTTCTACTATCCTTGGGCACGATTGAACCAAGAAAAAATTATCATTTGCTTTTGCTGATGTATGAAAAATTACTTGAGCTACACCCTGACTTTCCTTATGATTTAGTGATCGCCGGCGGCTGGGGCTGGCGCTATCAGTCTATCAAACGTACTTGGGCCAGACTTAAATCACGTCAACATATAAAATTCATTGGCTATGTGGCTGATGAAGATAAGCCAGCCTTATATCGTTTAGCTGAAATTTTCTTGTTCCCATCACTTTACGAAGGCATTGGTTTGCCGCCTTTAGAAGCTATGGCCGCCGGTACGCCGGTGATAGCTAGCCACAGTTCGTCCTTGCCTGAAGTTATTGGCCAGGCGGGGGTCTTATTGTCGCCTTATTTAGTTGATTCCTGGGTATATACAACTAATTGGCTGGTAAATGATATTAGCGCACGCCAAGAACTAAAGCAAAAAGGTCTTATTCAGGCTAAACAATTCTCCTGGCAAAAAACTGCGTCGGTTTATAAAGGTTTATTTTCTGAATTAGCGGCTAAATCATGAAAATTCTAATTGATGCCAGATTGTACGGACTTCATCATCGCGGGCTTGGCCGATATTTGGTAGAGTTGATTAAAGGTATAATTTCAGCTGATAAAATAAACCAATACATTCTTTTGATTGATCCGGCTACCCGCCGGCAATTTCCCGTCTTGCCGCCTAATATTGTCTTACAGGAAGCGCCTTATCGGGTATATGGTCTATCAGAACAAATATTAATACCTCGGTTAATAAAAAAACTCAAGCCTGATTTGGTTCACTGGCCTCATTTTAATGCGCCTTATTTTTGTCCTTGTCCTTTTGTAATAACAATTCATGACCTAATATTACACCACGCTCCAACTGAGCGCGCTTCTCGCTTGCCAGGATTATTTTATTGGTTTAAGGTCACGGTTTATCGCTGTCTGATTAAGCGATTGGTAAAAAAAGCCAATCGTATTATAACTGTCAGCCAAACAGTGGCGGCTGACTTAAAGTATTTTTACCCGTTTGCCAGTAAAAAAATAGTTACTATATACTTAGCCCCAGCGGAATTGCCCCGAGCTTCAGCAGTTATGCCAAATAATCCATATTTATTGGCAGTAGGTGCAGCTTATCCTCATAAAAATCTGGATCGGGTAATTACCGCCGTATCTTTAGTCAGAAAAAAGATCCCTAACCTTGAACTATATTTAGTAGGCCGGATTGATTTTTTTGCCGATCGGCTTAAGCAATCTATTAAGTCTCAGGGGTATTCCGATTGGGTAAAATTCTTAGGGCAGGTAAGCGATAAAGATTTATCAAATTTATATCAGGGTTGCCAAGCTTATTTATTATTATCATTACAAGAGGGTTTTGGTTTAGGACCGCTGGAGGCTATATCACAAGGGGCCTTGGTAATTGCCTCTGATATTCCAGTATTGCGCGAAGTCTTAAATAACGGTGCTTTATTAGCTGATCCTAGTAGCCTAGCGTCCATGGTTGAAACAATAGTTAACAGTTTTAAACCAGAAGTTAGAGAACAAACCCTGACCGCGGCTAAACATATACTTAAAAAGTATTCTTGGTCAGAAACAGTTAATAAAACCCTCAAAATCTATCAGGAAGCAATTGTGAAATAAGGCTTTATTGCTTATACTAAATAAAGTATGGCCGTGTCTAATAAAAGAATCCGCCGACAGTTGTCTTCGTCGGCTAATCAGCACCATTGGCCCTGGTGGCAATTAGATTTGGCCAATGAGTCAAATGCTTTAAAGGGTCGGGAGCGGGTTTTACTATCACGCCACATTATAAATCTTCGGCCCATATCAGCCGGGCAATCAGCTAAACAGATTGTTTCTAGTAAATTAGATTCCGAGCTTGATCAGACTGCCATTAATTTTATTAGTTTAATTAAGCCCGAGGCTTATTCTCTGACTAATTTTCTAAAGCGAATTATTATCGGACGGCCTCGGCTACGGGATTTAAGTGTGGTTTTTGTATTAGAAATAGTGACAGCTATTTTAGATTTAATATGGTTAAGCTTTTTTATTTTTTTTATTAGGCTTTATGAGGAAAGTCGCTTGATCAATCGTTCTATTTGGTTTGATGTTATAAATTTTTCCAGAGCAGTTTATACTGTTTTAGCCTGGCCTTTTAAGTTTTATAGCAGGGGAAAAATCGACCAGCCGCCTAAAGTAAGGAGAAATACATTTGTCAGCTTACAACCCAAAATTATATTAGCTCAGACTGGGGTATTTTTAGCACTAATCTTAGCTGTGATTTTACCGCTTAAGGGCATAGCTACTTGGCAAAACTTAAACTGGCAAGGGCATGAAGCTATTAATTTGGCGCAAAGTGGTTTTTTGGGATTAGAACAAGCCGGCAGTTTATTAGCTCAAGGTGATCCGGTTCTGGCTGAGGCCCAGCTAAGTCAAGCTAAAGATTACTTTAGCCAAGCCCAGGTAATAGTAGATGAAGTTGATCATAACCTTGCCGGCTTGTTAAATCAGTTACCGATAGTGGGTGATAAATTGACGGCGGCGAAGCTAATACTCAGTGCTAGTCAGGAAATTACTATGGCCGCCAGTATCGTGGCGCGAACTTTGACCAACCTAGATCAGATTAGTTCGGAAGCAGCTTTTAGTTTCGGTCCTAGTTTGCATGCCCTAAATTTAGCCGCGGCTGATCTTAAGCCCCATTTAGCCGCGGCTACTAAATATTTAAGCCTAGTTGATGCAACTGATTTACCTTCTAGTTATCAAGCTAGCCTAACACTGGTCCGCGAGCAGCTTAATGAACTGGAGAGCAATTTAACAGCAGTCTTATCACTGCCACAATTATTAGGTCAATTATTAAATACACCCGAACCAAAAACCTACGCTATTTTATTTCAAAATACAACTGAGTTAAGGCCGACTGGGGGATTTGCTGGCAGTTTGGCCTTGATTGAAGTGTCGATGGGGGAAATCAGGTCAGTTAACATTCCTGGAGGCGGTCCGTATGATTATCAGGGTTCGCTCGCGCGAGTAATTAGACCGCCTGAGCCTTTGCGCTTGGTTAGAGAAACCTGGCAACTGCAAGATGCTAACTGGTTTTATGATTTCCCAAGCTCAGCCCAAAAAATCATGTGGTTCTTAAAAGAATCTGGCGGACCAACGACTGATGGTGTGGCGGCTTTGAATTCTGATGTAGTGGTTGATCTGCTCCGAATAACTGGTCCAATTGAATTGCCTCAATATGGTAAAGTTTTAACCGCTGATAATTTTTTACGCGAAACTCAGGCAGCAGTTGAGATTGAATATGATCGAGAGCAAAACCGACCAAAGCAATTTATTGCTGATCTAGCGCCCTTGCTGTTTGCCAAGTTACTTGAGCTAAAAGGTGATGACTTAATAAATTTAAGCGCCTTGATTAACACCAGTTTATTAAACAAAGGCCTACAATTTTATTCAACCAATCCACTGGTGCAGGAGCAATTTGAGGAATTTGGCTGGGCCGGCCAAATACAGAGTACGGCGGCAGATTATTTGGCAATAGTGAGAACTAACATTGGCGGCGGTAAGACTGATGGTGTTATTAGGGAACAAGTTAGACACCAGGTGGAAATTTCCCCAACCGGTGAATTAATAGTGCATTTGACTATCAAGCGCACACATACCGGCGATGAACGCGATACGTTTGAGGGTAGACGCAATGTATCTTATTTGCGATTTTATGTCCCAGCTGGTTCAACTTTATTAGCCACCCAAGGATTTACGCCGCCGCTCTCAAGTTATTATCGGCAAGTCCCAACGTCAGCTGAAACTGATGCTGATTTAGCCGCTTTAGAACGTGAATTGAAAATAGACACTTCATCTAACACTAGGGTAACGACTGAATTTGCTAAAACCGTCTTTGCTAATTGGCTGAGTGTGGCCCCGGGTGAAACTAAGAGTGCTGAGATTACTTATCGGTTGCCCTTCCGCTTAAGTGCCGGCGCGACTTGGCAAGATCTTAGGCGCTATTCAATATTATTTCAGCGGCAATCAGGCGTTAAGCCAATTGATTTTATTTCCGAAATCAGCTGGCCCGAAGACTTTCGTTTGCGCTGGCAAGAAACCTCACAACCACCAGTAATTAGCGATCATAGCTTAGAAATGCATTCTGATTGGCAGACTGATGAATACTACGGGATTATACTGGAGAAAAAATAACTTTATTAGCTTACCCTCTTGACAATTTTTAATTTTTGTGCTAACCTAAGTATTGTTGTTACTAAGAGTTTCGTCTGGTTGGAGGGTATTAGAGAATGCTCCGAAGGCCTGTATAATCACGCTTCTTAGTGTGAGT
>Ga0209211_10000404_pt1 | contig 89719 bp, 72 predicted proteins | sample RifGroA2_FD_183992 | JGI IMG/M metagenome (GOLD analysis project Ga0209211, IMG submission 183992) | Groundwater microbial communities from Rifle, Colorado, USA - Groundwater A2 (SPAdes) (version 2) | ecosystem: Environmental > Aquatic > Deep subsurface > Groundwater | place: Rifle, Colorado... | reverse complement strand
GTGGCCATCATCGGCATTCTCGCGGCCATCGCGATCCCGAAGTTCGCGGAGCTCATCCGCAAGTCGTCGGAAGGCGCGTCCAAGGGAAACCTGGGCTCGCTGAGGTCGTCGCTGAGCATCTACTACGGCGACATGGAAGGCGTGTATCCGGAGGCCATCGGTTCGCTGACCATCTCCGGCAAGTACCTGTCGGCGATCCCGACGGCGAGGGCGCCGAACTACCACGCCGACTCCTCCGTCGAGGCGGATCTCATCGCGGTCGCGGGCGGCTCCGCGGCCACGGCGGCTCCGGACAACGCGGGTGGTTGGTGGTACAACAACTCGATGACGAACGCCAACGTGGGCCAGGTGGTCGTCAACTGCACTCACACCGACACGAAGGGAAGCGTCTGGACGCTGTACTGAGCCGGGCCTAAGCGAGACCCCGGGGGACCGCTGTTCCCCCGGGGTCTTCGTGGCGCATCAGGACGTGAGCAGGCGGGCGACGAGACGCAGGTGGCGGGCGAACTCTCGGCCGCGGCTGAGCTTGGAGACGCCGCAGGAGCGCGCGCCGAGGGGGACGGGAACCTCGCAGACGCGCCAGAGTCTCCTCGCGGCGAGCGCGGCGATCTCGGCGTTGATCTCGAATCCCTCGCTGACGAGGGGCAGCTCCCGCAGGCGCGAGGCCCGGTAGAGACGCAAGACCGGCGTGTACGCGCTCAGGCGCATGCTGAAGAGTCTCCGGTAGAAGGCGTTGAGCAGGAGGCTCGGCAGACGGCGCGGCCAGGGCACGGCGTCCATGTCGCCGGGCCGCAGGTACGGCGAGCCGGCCACGAGGTCCGCATTCTCGGCCTTCGCGGCGGCCAGCAGGTCGGCCAAACGCTCCGGACGGAAGGTGAGGTCGGCGTCGAGGGTCGCGACCCATTCGCCGCGCGCCTGCGCGAAGCCCGCGCGCAGGGCGCCTCCCAGGCCGCGGTTCGGCGAGAGGCGCACCACGCGGATCTGAGGGCGCAAGGACGCCAGAGCCTCGGCCTCGGCCGCCGTCCCATCGGTCGAGCCGTCGTCGACCAGGATGATCTCGTAGGGGACGGCGAGGGAGTCGAGGGCCGGGAAGAGTTCGGCGGGATAGCGCCGGAGGTTTCCTTCCTCGTCGAGGCAGGCGACGACGACGGTGAGGGCCGGGTTCATTGAGAGGACCTGGCGGAAGTGCGAACTCGTCAGCTCAGGGCCGCCCCACACCGGCGTAGTCGAAGCCGAGCTCGCGCATCGCGGCGGGATCGAAGAGGTTTCGCGCGTCCAGCACGACGGGCGTGCGCATGAGGCGCTTAACGCGCTTAAGGTCGAGGGCCTTGAAGCGAGGCCACTCGGTCACGACCGCCAGGGCGTCGGCGCCCTTGAGCGCGTCGTACTCGTCCTTGGCGAACTTGACGCCCGCGAATTCCGGGAGTTCCTTGGCGCGCTCCATGGCGACCGGGTCGAAGGCGCGGATATTCACGCCGCGGCTCTTAAGCTTATGGGCCACGTCGACGGAGGGCGCGAAGCGCATGTCGTCGGTGTCGGGTTTGAAGGCCAGACCCAGCATCGCGACCGTCTTGCCCTCCAGATTCCAGAGCTTTTCCTCGATCTTTCGAGCGATCCAGCCCTTCTGGTGCTCGTTGATCTCCTTGACCGACTTGAGCAGTTGGAAGTCGTAGCCCTTCTGCTTGCTGATCCAGTAGAAGGCTTCGAGGTCCTTGGGAAAGCAGAAGCCGCCGAAGCCCAGCCCCGCGTTGAGAAACATGGGGCCGATGCGCCGGTCGAGGCCCATGCCTTGCGCGACCAGCTTCACATCGGCGCCGACCTTCTCGCAGAGGTTGGCCACGGCGTTGATATAGGATATCTTGGTCGCCAGGAAGGAGTTCGAGGCGTGCTTGATCAACTCGGCGCTCTTAAGGTCGGTCACGAGGACCACGGCCTTCAGCGGTGCGTAGACCTCGCGCATGAGCGTCTCGGCGCGCTTGGAAGTCACGCCCAGGATCACTCGGTCGGGCTGCATGAAGTCGCGCACCGCGCTGCCTTCGCTTAAGAACTCCGGGTTGGAGACCACGTCGTAAGGCGTACCGGATTTATTGAAGCGCTGGATGGTGCGGCTGACCCACTCGCCCGTCTCGACTGGGACGGTGGACTTATCGACGACCACGGTGTAGGAATCGATATTCTTGGCGATGGTCTCGGCCACGGCCTCGACGGCGGAGAGGTCGGCGGAGCCGTCGTGGCGGGGCGGCGTGCCGACCGCGATGAAAACGACCTCGGCGCGGCGCCCCTTGAAGCGCAGACCCTCGACGACGGAGGCCGCGAAGGAGAGTCGCCCGGAGCGCGCGACCCGACGGAAGACCTCGCCCAGGCCCGGCTCGTGGATGGGGATGCGGCCGGCCTTGAGGGCCTTGAGCTTCTTGGGGTCGGAGTCCACGCATACGACCCGGTGTCCGATCTCGGCCAGGCAGGCTCCGGTGACGAGTCCGACGTAGCCGGCGCCGACGACGCAGATGTCGTATTTTTTCATCGGTAGAGAATAGCGCATTTTTCCATAATATGGGGGCATGGACAAGGCCCGCCGCATGGTCTATACTCGTGCCGTGGAAATGGAGAGGAAAATCCGCGAGCGGACGGCGCGCGTCGGCGTCGTGGGGCTCGGCTATGTCGGCCTGCCCCTGTCGGTTGAGTTCGCCCGAGCGGGCTTCCACGTCGTCGGCCTTGAAGTCAGCCGGGAACGCGCCGCAGCCCTGCGCCGCGGGCGTTCCTACATCTCGGACGTCCCTTCCCGCGAGGTCGCCGACCTGGTCCAGGAAGGCCTGCTCCGGGTGGACACCGAGGGGCGCGAACTTCCCCGCTGCGACGCCGTCATCATCTGCGTGCAGACCCCCCTGCGCAAGTCCAAGGAGCCGGATCTCTCCACCATCGTCGCCGCCTGCGGGGCGCTCGCCAAGCGCCTGCGCCGCGGCCAACTCGTCATCCTCGAGAGCACCACCTATCCCGGGACCACGGAAGAGATCGTCCGCCCCGCCCTGGAGTCTTCCGGCCTCAAGGCCGGCAAGGACTTCTTCCTGGCTTTCTCGCCGGAACGCGTCGACCCCGGCAACGCGAAGTGGAAGATCGCCAACACCCCCAAGGTGGTCGGGGGCGTGGACGCCGCCTCCACGCGCCTGGCGTGCGCGCTCTACGCCTCGATCGTGCGCCAGGTGGTCCCGGTCTCGAGCGCCAAGGCGGCCGAACTCGTCAAGCTCCTGGAGAATTCTTTTCGCGCCGTCAACATCGCTCTTGTCAACGAAATGGCCCAGATATGCGACCGGCTCGGCCTGGACGTCTGGGAGGTGGTGCGCGCCGCCGCGACCAAGCCCTTCGGCTTCATGCCCTTCTGGCCCGGGCCCGGCATCGGCGGGCACTGCATCCCGAAGGACCCCCAGCTCCTGGCCTGGAAGATGAAATCCCTCAACTTCGAGCCCCGCTTCATCCAGCTTGCCACGGTCATCAACGGCGGCATGCCGGAATACACGGTCTCGCGCGTCGCGCGCGCGCTTAACGAGGACGCCAAGGCTCTCAAGGGCAGCCGCATCCTGGTCCTGGGAGTGGCCTACAAGCCGGAGGTCTCCGACTTCCGCGAGTCTCCCGCCCTGGACGTCATGCATCTGCTCGCCGAGTCGGGAGCCAAGGTCGGCTACCACGACGCCTTCGTGCCGGCGGCGAAGGCCGCCGGCCGGACCTGGCGCAGCCGCGCGCTCACGGACGCGGCGGTCAAGGCCGCCGACATCGTGGTCATCCTGACCGCCCACCCGACCGTCGATTACGCGCGCGTCTGCCGTCTGGCGCGCCGCGTCTTCGACGCTCGCAACGCGGCCGTCGGCGTCAAGGGGCGCGTCGAGAGGCTCTAACATGGCCGACCCCACGCCTCCCGCCCCGACTTCCGGCTACGCGGGCTCGAGCTTGGAGCGCCAGTGCCTGGAGGCCCTCAAGGCCATCGGCAAGGCCCTGGGCCAGATGGCGCTCTACAAGGTCGGCCACCCCGCCGTCGCCTCGACCATCGACACGGCCCTTGAGAACCTCGCGGCGGCCGTCGAGCTGGCGGGCGCCGGCGAGCTCATCATCAGCGTCGACCAGCAGAATTTCATCGCCAACGGCCGGATGATCGGCACCGCGGCGCAGCTGCCGAACTCGGTTCCCAGCCTCTTCAACCGCTTCAAGCTCAACAGCCTGACCTTTCGCGCGGGCCTCACGCATGAGGACGTCGCCGGCCTCTGCGAGTTGGCCGCCTCCCGTCCGGACTCGCCGGCGGCCGCCGATCCCAAAGGGTTTCTGGGCGAGAAGGGCATCCGGCATATCGTGCTCAACGAAGCCACCTACGTGAAGTCCGCGGAGACGGCGGGCGAAGGGGCGGGGAAAGGATCTGACTCGGGCGGGACGGCCTGCGCCGAGGAACAGACCCGCGAGATCAACGAGGCGATCTCGTCCGGCCTGCTGGAGAGCACCCTCTACGCCCTGGTAGCCAAAGCCGTGCCGAACCCGGTTCTGCGCGCCAAGGTCCTCGCCCAGGTCATGAAGCTCCTGGAGGTTGACATCGCCAAGCGCGTCGAGGAGGTGACCCTTCCGCTTAAGCGCGAGAAGAAGGCCGTGGAGAACGAGGCGGCGCGCACCTCCAACGTCCTCCAGAATATGGTCGAGGGCGTCGTCGTCGTCGACGATCAGGGAAAGATCCTAATGATGAACCCGACCGCGGAGCAGATCTACGGCTCCGCTCTGGCGCAGACCGCGGGGAAGGGCATCACCGAGAAAATCAGCGACCAGTTCGTCGTGACCATGGCCTCGGAGATCGGACTTCCCGATGACCGCGACATCGCCAAAGAGGTGAAGGCCTCGGGCATCGACGACACGAAGAAGACCCTCCGGGCTTCCAGCGCCGTGGTCAAGACCGAGGAAGGCAAGGTCGTCGGCATGATCACGGCCCTGCACGATGCGGCCAAGCACCGCGAACTACAGAAGATGCAGCGTGACTTCATCGCGCATGTGACCCATGAACTGCGCGCGCCCCTCTCCTCGATACGCGCCGCGCTCGAGATCATTAAGAGCGAGTTCGGGGTGAAGATGGAGGACGAGGAGACGCGGATGCTCAACACCGCGCTCAAGAACTCCGACCGCTTGGCGGAGATGATCAACAGCATCCTGGACTTCTCCAGGATCGAATCCGGCCAGATGACGGTCTACCCCAAGCCCTGCGAGCCGGGCAAGATCGCCAAAGAGGCGGTGGACAGCCTCCAGCCCTGGGCGCAGAAGAAACGCATCGAGTTCTCCCTGGAAGCGCCCAGCGGCTTGCCCATCATCGAGTCCGATTTTCCGCGCACCGTCCAGGTTCTCGTCAACCTCCTCTCCAACGCGATTAAATTCACCCCGGCGGGAGGCAAGATCACGGTGAGGCTCGCCCGACGCATGGAGGGCGACGCGCCTTTCGTGGAGTTTGCGGTCGCCGACACGGGTCCCGGCATCCCGAAGGCCGAGCAGACCCGCGTTTTCGACAAGTTCGTGCAAATTTCCGCGGGCGAGTCTCACGTCGGCGGCACGGGGCTCGGATTGTCCATCGCCAAGGCCCTCGTGCGTCAGCAGAAGGGCAAGATGTGGATCGAGAGCGAGGAGGGGCGAGGCGCGACCTTCCTCTTCACCCTTCCGGTCCAAACGGCTCAAGCCGTCGAGGCGACGCGCATGCGGAGCAAGGCCGCGGTCGCGCTGCCGTGGTGGAAGAAGCTCCTCGGCCGCTAAAATCAGGCCCGCGCGAATACCCAGCCCGCCGCGTCGGCTGCCCCCGCCTCCCTCAGGGCCCGGGCGCATTCCTCCAGCGTCGTCGCGGTGGCGCAGACATCATCGATTAATAACAGCCGTTTTCCTGTCGTATCCTTTTCACAGCCGGATCTGACCGCGAAGGCTCCAGATAACTCCGTTTGTCGCTCCTCTTTTCCCATTCGCCAGGCCGGCCCTTTGCCATGCCGTCGTTCTAAGAAGCACATGATCGGAAGACCCGTCGCCGCGGCGACCTCCCGCGCCAGGATTTCGGCCTGATTGTAGCCGCGCTGGCGCTCCCGTCGCGGATGGAGCGGGACCGGGACCAGGGCGTCGAAGCCCGCCAGCTCGCCGTGCCGCGCGAACTCGCGCGCCATGAAGCGCCCCGCCGCGCGCGCGGCGCAGGGCAGCCCGCGGAACTTGAAGGCATGGACGAGCGAGACGGCGGGGCCGCGGTGCGCGGCCGCCGCGCGCACCAGACGGCAGGCGAAGAGCCGTCCCGCGCAGGAGCGGCAGAAGTCCCTGCGCACGCCGAGCGTGCCGCCGCAGCGCAGGCAGGCGGGGTCCGGGGGCTCCGGGAGGAGCTCCCGGCAGGAGAGGCAGAGGACCTCGGCGTCGCCCAGGGGGATGTCGCCGCGGCAGTGCGCGCAGGCCCGCGGCAGGAGGATGTGGAGCGCGGCTTCGGTCAAAAAGCCCATACCGTGATACGCAGAGGCCCCCGCAAAGGTTCCCGTCATCGGGCGGCTTTAGTATCATGAGCCGGTGAGAAGCCCCTGGCTGAAGCGGCTGGCGCTGGCGGTCCTGGCCGCGGCGGCGTGCGCCGCCGCCGGGGTCGGCTTCATGTTCCTGGCGGGCTGGTGGCGCTACCACCAACTCGAAGCGTCCATCGTGGAGAAGATGGACCAGTACTATCTCAATCTGACCGTCTCCGGCCGCGAGGAGTACATGCTGGAGGGCGACGAGGTATTCGAGGTGCCCTACATGGCTTCGAAGTTATCCGTCGCCGCGACGCCCACGCGCATCCTCGACGCCAAGGACCGGCTCATCGCCGAGTTCTCAGTCGAGAAGGGCCAGACCATGCGCTCCGTCGACGACCTGCCGGCCTACCTCAAGAAGGCCCTGGTCGCCAGCGAGGACGCGCATTTCTATCAACATCACGGCGTGGACTGGAAGGCGACCGCGCGCGCGGCCTTTTTCACACTGACGCGCGCGCGCCGGGTCTCGGGCGGCAGCACTCTGACCCAGCAACTCGCCAAGCAAATGTTCACGACCCGCAAGAAGACTCTGGGCCGCAAGATCTTCGAGCTTTTCTGCGCGCGCAAACTCGAACAGAAGTATACCAAAGACCAAATCCTTCTGATGTACTTCAACTTCGCCTACTTCGGGCACGGGAACTTCGGCGTGGAGTCCGCGTCGCGATACTATTTCGAAAAGCCCGCCTCCGCCCTGGAGGTCGGGGAGGCCGCGATGCTGGTGGGGGTCATCCCTAACCCCAACAAATACTCCCCTCTCGACGAGCCGGAGTTGGCCAAAGCGCGCCTGCGCACCGTGCTCAAGCGCATGGCCAAAAACGGCTTCCTTCCCGACTCGGCCCTGGACCGCGTGGAGCGTGATTTCCGGGCCTCCTTCGAGCGTCGCGCCCGCTCCCCCGAGGTTTCGTTCTGGCGCACGCGCGTCAATGAGGCGCCCTACCTGGTGGAGTTCGTGCGTCGGCAGATGCTCAAGGATTTCACCAAGGAGCGCCTGCTGCGCGGCGGCCTCGTCATCCGCACAACTTTCGACCTGGAGGTGCAGAAGGCCGCTCAGGAGGCTTTGTCCGAGCGTCTGGCCCACGAGAACGGTCCCGAAGCTCAGGCCGACGAGGACGGCGAGCCCGCCGGCAAGGAGAGCCCCGTCGAGGGCGCGCTGGCGGCGCTGCATCCCCAAGATGGAGCGCTCCTGGCGCTGGTGGGGGGGTCGGGCTTCACCTTCCAAAACCAGCTCGACCGGGCCGTTGACGGCCGCCGTCTCATGGGCTCGGCGATCAAGCCCTTCATCTTCGCCTCGGCTTTCGACGAGGGCCGAGCCGCGCAGGACACGAAATACCTGGACTCGCCCGTCACCTACTCCGTGGGCGGCGGGAAGAAGTGGTTCCCGCACAACTACGGCAACAAGTATTTCGGTTCGGTGCGCCTGGATTTCGCACTGTGGAAGTCCCTCAATTCGGTCGCGATCAAGCTGCTCCAGGGCATCGATATCGACCGGGTCATCGAAGCCCTCGCGACGGCCACGGGCATCCCGGTCGAGCGCTGGCCGCGAAACCTCTCGCTCGCTCTAGGGACGGCCGACCTCTCGCCCCTGCAGATGGCCGCGGCCTATGCCGTCTTCGCCAACGGCGGGCGCGCGGTCCGGCCCTGGTGGCTGCGCCAAGTGTCGGACCGCGAGGGAAAGGTCATTAAGTTCGGCGGCGCGCCCGGTGAGCCGGGCCCCGTCGTCTTCAAGCCCGAGACCTGCAAGATGATGATCGAGGTGATGAAGGGCGTGCTCGGCCCCGAGGGCACGGCCTACGCCTCGGCCCGGCGCCTGGGCTTCAACCTCCCGGCCGCCGGCAAGACCGGCACCACCAACGACTACCGCGACGCCTGGTTCGCGGGCGTGACTCCCGACCTGGCCGCGGCCGTCTGGGTCGGGCACGACGATATGCGCGTGCCGTTGGCTCCCGGAAAAGCCGGCGGCAGCGTCTGCGCGCCGGTTTGGATGCGGTTCGTCAAGAACGTCTACCTCGGTCGTCCGACGCGCGAGTTCTAAATGGATGTGGTTGTTGTGTTGGGTGTTGGGGTCAGGCTTTCAGTTTTTTTAAATTCGTCCTGGGATAGGCTAGGTAGTGGATTCCCGAAGGTGAGCAGTGCAGCCATCGGGAGATATCCGAAAGGGAATGTCCTTCCCGAAGACAATTGGCGATAAGGATGCGTTTGGCGCGAACGATGGCCGGATCTTTTCGATGGGAGCAAATGGTATCGATGGAAATATTTAAGGACAATGAGACGCGAGCAGCCAGAGATTCGAGGGGAGTTCTTTCAGAGGAAGGATTCCGGAGCAAAACCGGTGAAGGCACGCTCTCGCTCGGCCAGGGGTCGAAATCACCCTGCATTGATCGCGCATCATTGTCCAATCCAAGCGTCCGTGGTAAAGCATTTGGATCAACGAGCCCTGTCCGTTTGTCCGTTGTATACGCTTGGCTGCTCGACCAACGCCAGTCCTCTGGCGTTGCGACTAGTCCTGACCTAACGGGGTTTGCGTGGATATAAGCGATCAACTGCAGGAGGTAGGTCTGATGGAGGCAGACAACGGCCCTGTATCGCGCCTGGAAGAGATGGCCGGTGCGTCTATGACGAAGATTGAAAGTTGAAACGTAACGCGTGAGCAATCGCTGGAGTATAGTGGAGAGCGGGACTGTTCCGACTTTGATTGCCAGATGGAAATGATTGCCCATCAAACAATAGGCGAGCAAGGTGAAGGCGGTTTCTTGTTGCAGTTCCGTAAGCGTGGTCAGAAACAGTTCACGATCACTCTGGTCGACAAACGTTTCCCTTCCGTCGACACCACGGGCCATCGCATGATAGATGGCTCCGGGATAATGTATTCTTGGTCGTCGTCCCACCTCTAGGATACGGTTGGCGGCATGAAATAGTTCCCATGGCCCGATTATTTGAAAGATTTGAAAGCCTGACCCTCCTTCTTCTCTCGCTCATGCTTGCGGCGTGCGGGCCGACGCGGGAGGTCGAGCCCAACGATTCCTACCAGCAGGCCACGGCGCTCGGGGCCGGCCGCAAGGCGGTGGGCGCCGTCTCGACTCCCAAGGACCGGGACTGGTACCGGCTCGACTTGGAGGCGGACGGCGTGCTGTCGGCGAAGATCGGCGGCATCCGTGACGTGGACTTCGTGTTGGCGATCTTCGACAAGGAGCGTCGCGAACTCAAGCGCGTCGATGAGACCACGGTCGGCGGCGACGAGCAACTCCTGGACTTGGGCGTTTCCCCCGGCGTCTACTATCTCGTCGTCTCGAACAAGAATGAGAAGTCCGCCAACGCAGCGCAGAGCTACGAGTTGGTCACCCGGTTCGAGTCGCCCTCGGGCAAGGAGTGCGAACCGAATGATTCCGCCCTCGCCGCTCAGCCCATGGAGGCCGGCGGAGTGATCCGCGGGCATTACTGGCCGACGCGCAACCTTCTCAGCGAGGATCCCGAGGCCGGCGAAGAGGACTGGTTTTCCATGGAGGTGGCAAAGCCCGGTCTGTTCCTCCTCAACATCGACGTGAGCGAGGTCCCGAAGGTGGACCCGATCCTCGAGGTTTACGACACCAACGGTTACAAGCTCAAGGAGGGCGACGCGGGCGGCGTGGGCGAGGGCGAGAGCCTGCGCAACTTCGGCGTGCGCGGTCCGGGCAAGTTCCTTCTGCGCCTGCGCTCCAAGTACAAGACGGCGGGCAACCCGGACGCATCCTACGACCTCATGACGGAGCTCCTGACCTACCAGGGCCGCACCGAGTTCGAGCCCAACGACCAGCGCGCCGATGCCACGCCCTTCGAGCTGGACTCGATCCAGGGCGCCGTCGCTCCGGCGGGTGACCAGGACTGGTACAAGGTCTCCATCGCCACCGACGGCAAGTTCCTCCTGCGCGCCGACCTCACGGGCGTGCCGGGCATGGACTTGGTCCTCACGCTCAAGGATTCGCTAGGCAACGGCCTTCCCATCGCCGACAACATGGGAAAGGAGCAGCCCGAGGTTCTCACGGGCTGGGGCTTGACCAAGGGCGATTACCACCTCGTCGTCTGCGAGAAGTCGGGCAAGAAGGCCGACAGCCGCGCCCCTTACACGCTGACGAAGAAGCTGATCGCCTGGCAGGCGGGCCTGGAGTGGGAGCCCAACGATTCCACCGGCACGGCCCAGTCCTTGAAGGTCGGCGAGTCCGTGGACGGGTATTTCGCGCCCAAGGGAGACGCGGACTTCTATGAGTTCAACGTCTATCAGAAAGGCGTCGTCGACCTCGAATTGACCGGCGTGATCAACGTGGCGCCCGTGATCACCCTCTTTGACCAGGAGTACAGGGAGTTGGCCTCGTCTTCGGCCGCCAAGGCCGGCGAGCCCGTCGCGATCAGCCGGGATCTCGACCGCGGCACGTACGCCGTCCGCCTCAGACCGGCCGATCCCGCCCAGAACAACGTGCGGGATAAATATTCCTTCCGGGTTCGCGTGAAATGAGGAAATCTCTTCTTCTCCTTGTTGCGTTGCTGTCCGCCTGCGTCTCTTCCGCGCCGAAGTCGTCCGTCTCCGCCGTTCCTCCCCCGCCCGCCCGTCCTGCGGTCCAGGAAGCGCCGGAAGTCAAGGACCCCAACTTCATACTCGTCGTCTCCGAGGCGGTCCCCCGCCCCGACGACGACGGCGTCTCCTTCACCAAGGTCTTCGTGGACGGAAAGGAAGTCGGGAAGACGGGCGTGGGGCGCAAGTCCGAGGAGCGGATACTGAAGCTCAAGCTGCCCGTCGGAAACCAGCCCGTGCGCCTGGAGCACTGGTTTCTGCCGCCCGTGGGGGAGTGGACGCGCCTCGCAGACCCCCTCCAGCCCCGCGAGCGCTTCGTGCGCGTCGAGGACGGCACGGTCGTGCGCATGCTCCTGCGTTTCTCCGAGGGCGCGGCCTCCAACAGCCTCGCCATCTCCCGCGAGCCTTCAGCCCATTGAGCGCCGGACAGTGACGGGAATTACAACATCCCTGCTGGGCCCTTCGTCCGTTGCGGGATGGGTCTTAAGTAGGTTGCGGCGGTTCCGGGGCCCCGTTATAATGAATGCGATGGCATCTAGGAGGAAACTCCTCTCCGCCTTCCTCGCTTTGGCAAGCGTCCTGACGGGCGCCCCGGTCTTCTCCCAGATCCGCGGTCGCGCCCCGGGTCCCGTCGCTCTGCAGGGACGTCTCGGGGTCGCCGCCGGCTCGCCGGCCGCGCCGACCGTGTCGTTCCTTACCGTCCTCCCCGAGACGGCGATCCTTCCCGTCACCGTCACCGTCGCCGTCTCCGAGGGTCCCTCTTCCGCAGCCTCAGAAGAGAAGGCCAAGGTTGCGGCCGATGCTTTTTTCGACGCGGCCAAGCCCGCTGCCCCGGGAGAGGACGGCGCCGTTGCGGCCGGAGAGCCTGCGTCCGTCGCCGTCCTGCATCCCGCCGGCCCCTATGCCGCGGCGCGCGCCGCGGCCTCCATCTACGATCCCGACCACATCGCCCCATCCCGGCGCGACCGCCTGCGCGACCGGCTGCGCTACGGTAGGATCACCGCGCGCAGCTTCTTCTGGTACATGTACACGCATATCAAGGACATGTGGCCCGGGTATATCGGCCGCTGGAAGCAGGCCCGCGCCGAGGGCCCCGTCGCGGTGTCGAGCCCGCGGTCCTTCTTTACGGCGATGCGCGTAACCGGCATGAGCGGCCGCTTCTACGCCTTGGGCGGCAGCGCCCTCGAAGACGGCCTGGTCATCCGGGAGTTCCGCGGCGCCTTCGCGCGCTATTTCGACGGTCCCGGCGTAGGCGCGCGCGAGCGCGCGGCGCTGGAACGCTTCATGACGCGCGCCCAGGGCTTCAACGCCGAGAAGCGCGCGCACACGAACATGTACAAGAACATCCGCGACCCCCTGCTCAAGGCGTCGACGATGCGCCCCGACCGACTCGCGGATTTCTTCGACGGCCTCCTGCCTCCGCACAGAGAGCGGACGGTCCTCGACTTCCAACGGAGCGGCCGCATGGACGAGGTGCGCGAGGCTTTCATGAGCGTCCTCATGCGGACCCTCAACGAGGAGAACCCTCGCGCCCCCGACCGCGTGCGCGCGGCCATCGTGCTGGGCAGCTTCGCGACCGGTTCGGCCGGCCCTTCGAGCGACTTCGACGTAGAGGCCCTGGTCGACGGGGCCGGCAACAATCGCCTCGCCGAGTTCTCCCGCCGTCTCGTCGCTCATTGGACCGCGGCAGGCCACCATTCCTCCCATCCCGTCACCGTTCACACCGAAGCCTCCTGGCCTTCGTGGGGACTGGTCAACATCGTCCAGACCCGCCACTACATCGTCGTCTCTCCCGAGCCCGCCCTGATCGCGCGACTCTCGCGCCGGGCCTTCGAGGATCCCGCCGTCCGGCTCGAGCGCGGCTACACGCCGCGCGGCGACGTCAACCGCGTCATCCAGCGCGCCATCGTCGCGGCCGGCACCGCCGCCGCCGACCTCCGGGCCCTCTTCGGTATGAAACCCTCCTCCTCCGGCCACTAGGTGGGCGCTCCCTGCGTCCGCTTCGACCCTCGTTTGCTTCCCATGGCCCGCGCCGAGATGGAGGCGCGGGGCTGGGACGCCGTGGACGTCGTCTTCGTCACCGGAGACGCCTACGTCGACCACTACTCCTTCGCGGCGGCCATCCTGGGCCGGGTGCTGACCGCCGCGGGCTATCGGGTCGCCGTCTTGTCCCAGCCGGACTGGAAGAGCGCCGAGCCCTGGCGCCGTTTCGGCCGTCCCCGCCTGTTCTTCGCGGTCTCGGCGGGGAACATGGACTCGATGATCAACCATTACACGGCCAACCGGAAAGTCCGCAATGACGACGCGTATTCTCCCGGCGGCAGGATCGGCCTGCGTCCCGACCGCGCCACCATACCCTACTGCCAGCGGGCCCGGGAGGCTTTTCCCGGCGTGCCGGTCATCGCCGGGGGCGTGGAGGCGTCGCTGCGCCGCATGGCGCACTACGATTTCTGGTCCGACTCGGTGCGCCCCTCGATCCTGATGGATTCCAAGGCCGATCTCGTGGCGTACGGCATGGGCGAGGAGACCCTCGCCGAGATCGCGCGGCGGATTCAAGCGGGCCGCACGATCAAGGAGTGCCGCGATCTGCGCGGCGTGGCGTATGCTCTCGGCGCATCCGAGACCGTCCCCTCGGGCGAGGATGTCGTGGAGATCCCATCCTTCGAGATGGTCAAGTCCGATCCAGGCGCGTTCCTCAAGGCCGCCCGACTGATCCATCGCGAGACGAGTCCCTTCAACGCCAAGACCGTCGTTCAAAAGCACGGCGCCCGCACGGTGGTCGTGACTCCGCCCCAGCTTCCCGTCACTCAAGAGAAGATGGACTTTTATTATGGATTGCCCTATACCCGGCGCGCGCATCCGTCCTATAGAGATGCCATCCCCGCCTGGGAGATGATCAAGGACTCGGTCACCATCATGCGCGGCTGTTTCGGCGGCTGTTCCTTCTGCTCCATCACCGCCCACCAGGGCCGCACCGTCCAGTCCCGCTCGCAGGAGAGCGTGTTGTCCGAGCTCAAGACGCTGGCCGCCGACCCCGAGTTCAAGGGCGTGCTCAGCGATCTCGGCGGCCCGACGGCAAACATGTACAAGATGCGCTGTACCAAGCCCGAGATCGAAATGATATGCAAGCGCCTCTCCTGCGTGAGCCCGACCATCTGCGCAGGCCTGGGCGCCGACCACGGACCGCTCGTCGAGTTGTTGAAGAAAGCGAGCGCGGTTCCGGGCGTCGACAAGGTCCTGGTGGCTTCCGGCATCCGCATGGACCTGGCGCGGCTGTCCGCCGCGTACATGGCCGAACTGGTGGGCCGCCACGTCGGCGGGCGGCTCAAGGTCGCGCCCGACCACGTGGACCCGCGCGTGCTGGCCCTCATGAAGAAGCCGGCGCACGACGCGTTCGAGGATTTCGCCGGGCAGTTCGCCGCGGAGAACGAGAAGGCCGGCAAGAAGCAGTTCCTCGTCCCGTATTTCATCGCCAGCCATCCGGGCTCCGACCTGAAGGCCATGATCGAGCTGGCCGTCTTCCTGAAGAAAAACGGCTACCAGCCGGATCAGGTTCAGGACTTCATTCCCTCGCCCCACGACCTGGCCACCGCGATGTATCACACCGGCAGGAACCCGGACACCGGCCTGCCCGTCCCGGTCGCCAAGGGCCTGCGCGACCGGCGGCTGCAGCGCGCGCTCCTCCAGTTCTTCAAGCCCGAGAACTATTTCGAGGTCCGCGAGGCCCTCCTCAGGGCCGGCCGCCGGGAGCTCGTCGGCGACGGCTGCGACGCCCTCATCCCCGCGCATCCCCCGCGCGAGGCGATTCTGGCGCGGCGCGTTCGAGGCGGTCGCGCGGGTCGGGGGCGGCGGGAGGGGAAGACATGATCGCTCAACCGCATCTGGTCCGTCTGGGAAAGCTGGACGCCGTCGAATTCGCCTGCGCCGATGCGAACGCGTTGACCGTCGTGTGCATGCACGGCTACGGCGCGGACATGCGCGACCTGGCCCCGCTGGCCCTGGACATCCCGGCCGGACGGCCCCTGCGCTGGATATTCCCCAACGCGCCCGAGGTTCTGGAATGGGGCGGGCGGGCGTGGTTTCCCATCGACGTGGCCGCCTTCGAGGAGGCTCAGCGCACGGGCGTGCCCCGCGACCTCTCCGACTCGGAGCCCGGGGGCCTGGCCGAGTCGCGCCGGCTGCTCCAGGGCCTGCTCGCGCAGCTGGGCGGGGATTGGGGAAAGCTCGTCTTGATGGGCTTCTCCCAGGGCGCCATGCTGGCGCTGGATCTGGCCCTGCGCGCGTCGAAGCCCCCGGCGGGGGTGATCATCCTCTCCGGCGCCCCGGTCGACCTCGGAAGCTTCAAGGTTTTGGCGCCGAAGCGAAAGGGGCTTCGCTTCTTCCAGAGCCACGGCAGCGTGGACCCCATCCTGGGCTTCCAACAGGCGTTGGCGCTGGAGAAGGGGCTCCAGGAGGCCGGCTGGGTCGGGAGCCTGCGGCGTTTCGAGGGCGGCCACGGCGTGCCGCCCGAGGTCGTCGGCGAGCTCGGCGCGTGGCTGAAGGCGCTATGAGCCGCGACTGGACGAAGTCCTTCTTTCGCTCGCCCATCTTCGATCCCGGAGCCTCGGAGGCCGTGGACGCCGCCCCTCGCGAGGTCGCCTTCTTGTGGAAGGTCCTGCGCCTGAAGAAGGGCTCGCGCGTTCTGGATATGCCCTGCGGGACCGGCCGTCACGCATTACTGCTCGCCCGCCGCGGAGCCCTGGTCCTGGGCGTCGACGCGAGCGCCGAGTACCTGCGCCGGGCGCGCGCCGCCGCGCGGGGCCTGGCGAACGCGCGTTTCGTCAAGGGCGACATGCGGCGCGTTCATCTCGGGGACGAGTTCGACGCCGCCGTCAACCTCTGGACCAGCTTCGGCTACTTCGACCGTCCCCGCGACGATTTGAAGGTCCTGCGCGGCGCCGCCCGCGCTCTCAAGCCCGGCGGTTTTTTTCTTATAGATCTCGTGGACTACGCGGCCATCAAGCGCCGCCGCCGCGCGAAGAATTGGGCCGACCGTGAGGACGGCTCCTTCGTCCTGGAGGAGGCCTTCTTCACCGGCGGGCGCGATCCCAAGGTCGTCAATGAGTGGATCGTCCTGCGCCCGGGCCGCCGCCCCCTGCGCTCCCGCTTCGTGGTGCGCGGCTACGACCGCCGCCGGCTCTTCGCGGCCTTGCGACGCGCGGGCTTGGAGCCGATTCGGACCTGGGGAAGCCTCACCGGGGCGCCCCGCCGGAAGTCCTCCACGCGCCTCGTCGTCTTGTCCCGCCGCGGACGCTCACGATTTAGGTGAGGCGCGCTCGACCTCGGCGCGGGGCGCGAGGAGCTTGGCGGCGAGGAGTCTCTTGGTCATGGGCGCTAGAATTGAAAGGTCAGGGTGGTGCCGAAGGCGTAGGAGATGAAGTCCTCTTCCTTGAGGTAGCGGTGCCACAGGCGCTGGGCCGAGCCGTTGAGGGTCATGCGCAGGTTCTTGGCGATTTCGTAGTCGCCGCTGGTGCTCAGAGAGAAGAGGCGCGAGTTGTCGGTCACCGTCACCGGCGAGCGGCGGTTTGCGAGCGAGGCCGTGGTCGTCCAGATGATGCGGTTGGTAAAGAGGAGTGGTTTGGCCGATCCCGGCAGGCGCAGGCCGCTGGGCAGGGCTAGGTCGGCTCGCATCAGGACGCTGGGCGTGACGACCTCCACGTTCTGGCTCTCGACGCCCGTGCCGAGGATGGTGCTGTCCTGCGTGTAGTCCACCTTCGGCGTGAAGCGGAACTTGCGCCAGTCGAAGGTCACCTGGACGGAGGTGTCCTCGTGGCGCGTTTTCTGGGTGTTGGCGGCGGCGCGCAGGTCGCGGTTCTTGGTCGTGCGCAGGTTGTAGCTGACGGTGGCGTCGTAGCGCTTGAGCAGGACGGAGCGCAGGTCCGTGCCGAAGGATTCCTCGATGTTGCGCGTCGAGCCGACGTTCTCCGTCACGCGCCGGGAGTGCTTGAAGTTCATCTGACTGTTGGCCATCCAGCGTTCGGTGTGCCAAAGCTGCTCGAGCTGGGAGATGCTGGCCACCGCGTCGGGCAGCGTGCGCGCGACGCTCCGCGACTGCGTCCCGGTGACCTCGGAGCGCTGGAGGCTCAGGACGTAGTTGTTGGAGATGGACAGCGTGCGCAAGGCCGCCTTGCGGCCGGACATCTCGAAACCCTCGAGCGGCGACCAGCGTTGGGTGCAGTTCCAGGTGTCGCGCTGAGTGAGGTTTACGCGCTGGGCCACGGGGTTTTTCGGGCGCAGGGGGCTGCGAACCCAGAGGGCGGTCTGGGTCCCGAGGTCCTTTTCGACCTGGTTCCAGACGTCGCCGTCCTGCAGTTGATAGCCGGATACGATGTTCATCGAGCGCAAGAGGCGCAAACGCGGGAAGATGTCCCCGATGGTGATGGGCAGGCTCACCGAGCCGTTGGCGGAGCGGTTGACTGTTTTGACGTCGCCGGGGTTGAAGACGTAGGTCGAGGAGGCGAGCACGAAAGTCGAGACGTTGAGGACGTTGTTCTCGATGGCGTCGATCTGGTAGTTGATCTGCGGGTTGAGCCAGGAGGTGAGCCGGAAGTTCGAGGAGAAGCCTGTTGACTGCGTGAATGACTTGGGGTATTTTCGGGCCAGGGGCGTGCCGCTCGTGCTGTCCGTGCGGCGCTCGTTGACCCGGGCCGTGGACCAGGAGGGGTTGAAGGAGGAGGCCGTCCATGGCGTGAAGGTCAGGCGCGCGCCGTAGGACTGCCCGCGCTCGGCCATGTCGAAGTTTCCGGGCAGGGCCTTGGCGAAGGGGGAATCGAAGGTCACGTCGTAGCGGACGTGTCCGGCCGTGAGGTCGATGGTGCGCGGCAGGAAGCGGCTTTGGGACGGCACGCCGTACTGCAGGGAGGCGTTGAAGGTCTGGCGGTCGTCGAGGCGCGTGAGAAGGTCGTATTCGATGCGGTTTCGCGTGTGGCCGAGGCTGAGGCGAGGCAGGGCGCCGTAGGCGATGTTGCCTTGGGCGGCGCCGTTCCAGGTCGTGACCCTGCCCTGCTGGAGGAGGTTGACCAGGTTGGAGAGGTTGCCGGTCTGGACCGTGCTCGGCGTGTCGGTGAGGGAGCGAGACAGCGAGAAGCTCATGGGAAACCACGACAGGCGCGTGAGGTTTAGGTAGCCGTTGTCCTCGCGCTTGTCCTGGTTGGAGACGACCGAGGTCGGAGTCTGGAAGTTGCGGTCGATGGCGCGCTGTTTGTAGCCGGCCGTTCCCCAGTCCTTGTACTCGAAGTCGGCCTGGATCTTATGCGCCGTGCCGACGCGCGTGACGGGCTCGGCCACATGGATCTCGTTGAGGTAGACCCGGCCGTCGGGGGAAGCTCCGGTGCGGGCGTAGATGCCGGCCGTCAGCGCCCCGAACTGTTGGAGGCTGGGGTTGCCGCTGGAGACGATGACCGTGCCGGGGGTGTCCGAGACCCAGTCGTTCATCACGGAGTTGCCGGCTCGGTCCACTTGGCGCACGCGGATCTTCTTCCAGCCGATGAAGTTCAGGGGGACCTGCACCTCGAAGAAGTTGAAGTCGGTGCCGGCGCGCAGGAAGAAGACCTGATTGCCGCTCGTATCGGTCGGGGAAACCGCGTTGCCATAGACGAGGAAGTTGAAGTAGCGGTGCTGGCTGACGTCGATGGCGCGGGAGAAGACGCGCTTGGTGTACACGGTCGTGCCCTGCGCGAGGTTATGGTAGTCGAGCTGGAGGGCCTGCTCGGAGATATTCTTCGAATTGGACTGTTTCTGCAGGGCGGAGAGGCTCCCGTAGAGGTCGTTGAAGACCTGCGAGGCGTCCCCGGCCGCGTTGTAGATGGGCGTGTAGGTCGGGTTGTCCACGCTGTTGACCGGCGTGACCGTCATGGTCCCGGCGCCGACGGTGGAGCCCGGGAGGGAGGGATCGCCGGCCTGGGCGCGCTGCCAGGTGTTGCCCACCACCGCGATGCGGGCGAATTTGATCCCGCCGGCGGCGTCGCCCGCCGCGTCCTTCTTGACGGAGATCCGAATCTGCTTGATGTTGGTCCAGCGGCTGAGGGTGGCCGAGGAGATGTCGAGGGGAATCTGCAGCGTGTGCCAGGTCGGCCCCGTGAAATCGATGGAGGTTCGGTTGCCGGCGGTGGTCGCGTCATAGAGTTCGGCATGCGTCCCCGCATAGCCGAAGTCGTCGCCGCTGCCGTCGTCCGGATCGAGGCGGCCGTTCTTGTTGAGATCAAAGGAATCGATGATGCCGTTGCCCGCGCCGTAGCGCCGGCTGGATTTGGGCGCGCCCGGGTCGTACAGGAAACCGATGTCCTCGCCCGGTTGGAGGAGGCCGTCGGCGTTGGCGTCCTCGGTGCGCAGGACGCCGGAGCCGTCGGCGTTTTCGTCGATGCCGCCCAGGCGGAAGTTCAGCTTGTTGAGGCTGTCGTCTCCCAACATCACGACCTCGAGGATGCTGCGCTGGGACATATCCAATCCGGCGACGGAGAAGGGGAATACGATCGAGACTTCCTGGGTCTCCGCGTCGCTGAAATCGTAGGTGAGGCCCAGGACCTTCTGCACCTCCTGGGAGGTGGCCTGCGCGCGCGGGTTGATCTCCAGCACCTTGACGTCCTCGGAGACCAGGGCCACCTTGGCCGGATCGGCCGGGATGGCGCTCGGGTTGGAGGCGATCTGCCACTGGGAGGCGAGGGTCGGCGCGGAATCCTCCTGCTTGATGCCCTCCATGTTGTCGATGAGGGCGAAGGCGTTGAGATTCAGGTTCTGGCGGCTCTGGGCGAACTCGCCGGCCAAGCTGACGGTCAGGCGCCTGCCGATCTGGATCTTCTTGACCTGGGAGTCAAACTCATAGACCAGGAGGCTCCTTGCCAACTCGTTGATCTGGGGCACGGTAAGAGATTTGGCCCCGGCTTGATAGAGGAGCGTCGAGCCCAGCGTGAAATGCTCGTTGAAATCATGGGAGACGCGTGCGCCGAGGAGGGTGTCGTTGTTGAGGCCGGCGAATGGAGCCACTTCGAAGGCGATGTCGATCTGGGCGCTGGGGCCGATGCGGTCGGGGTTGAAGAAGGTGATGAATCCCGCTTCGTAGTCGATGAAGTAGTCCACGTTGCGGTTGAGCTTGACTCCGTCGAGGATCACGACCTCCGACTGGACCACCAGGTTCGGTTCCAGGAAGAAGGTTTTGAAGCGGTAGTTGTATTCGACTCGGAAGAGGCGCTTGGAGATGGGCGTCGGGGCGTAGAGGTCGGGGTCGGCGACCGTGGGCGAGGCGTTGGAGATCGAGAAGGGCTGTTTGAGGTGGAAGAGGCCGTTTTCGAAGTCCACCTCGATCGTGTCGGGGTATTTCTGCATGGGATCGAGCGCGGGACCCACCTCGTTGCGGTTGGCGTCGAGCACGCGCAGGATGAAGCTCCCTCGCCCGTTGTCTCGGACGATGGAGTTCTGGCCGATGGTGTAATAGGTCTTGAGCTCGCGGTTGAATCCCGCCTCGGTGCTGGAGGAAATAAGAGGGATATCCGAGGGCGTCTTGATCAGCTTGAAGAGCCCCGAGCCGCCTCCGGCGAGGGTGTCGCTCGATTTTTGGAGGGTCAACTGGTTTCCGGAGGCGTCGAGGTAGTCCACGGCGACCGCGTACTGGGACTGGAGTTGATTGCGGAACTGGATATAGCCCTTGGCGTAGTCGATGGTGTAGTCCTGGCCGGCGATCATGGCCAGGAAGCGGCCGGTGAAGGACGAGGTATTCACGCCCTGGAAGGCGATGTCGTCGGCGGTGAAGGTCTGCTCGTTGACGTTGGTCGAGCCGGTCTCTTGTCGGGCCAGGTATACGCGCTCGGAGCCGGCCCTGATGGGCAGGCGCGCGGCGTTGCCGAAGGTCAGATCGTAGTACTGGCGGCGCAGGTAGGAGGTGTCGGAGATATCGGTCGCCACGAACTGGGAGTTGCCCAGGAACTGCTTCGTTTTGGTCGTGCCCTTGGTGCGCGAGCCGATGAAGGTCGCCTTGAAACCGTTGTACTTGACGTCGGCGCGGATGCCGAAGAGCTGCTTGTTGTAGGAGACGAACTCGGTGGACGGCAGGGAGAGGTCGATGTCTCCGAAGGCGACGTTCTGGACCACCTCGTTCGGGTCGCCCTGGTAGACCACCGAGATGTCCTGCTGGTTCGTCTTGGTGTCGTCATAATCGACGTTGACCGTGATCTTCGGGCCGACCTTGCCCTGCATGCGCAACTGGAGTTGCTGGTTGATCTCGATGAGATTGGCGGTCTTAACGCGCCCCGTCGTCTTCTGGTCCCGGAGGAAGCGCTTCTCGGAGAAGTTGAAGCCGATCACCTTGCGGCCGGTGACGGAGAGGCTGGTGCCGTAGGTCGGCAGTTCCACTTCGGGCGGAGGAGGCTTGGGCGCCTCGGTCGAGCCGATGATCTCTCCGGGCAGGCCCATGCCTTCCTCGCCGGGCCGGGCGATATCCCGGCCCGGCTCCTCGCCGCGCTCCACCTGTTCGCGCACTTTCTGGAAGCGTTCGATCGAGTAGCCGCGCGGCTCCGGGGCTGCGGGGGCCGCGGGCTCGGCGCGCTGGTCGAGGATGCGGTCGCGTTCCGGCCTCTCGAGGAGAAGGAAGGGGGTCTTGGCGGGGGTTAGTTGATCGGGTGCGGCTGGGGTCTCGGGCTTCGGCTCGGACTTCTCCTCTTTGAGAGGTGCGAAATCCGGGTCATAAGGCGCCGTGAATTGGGCGGCGGCCGGACGCAAGAGCAGGGCCGCCGCGAGGGTGAGCCCGACCGCGCCGACCGAGCGCCGAAAATGTCGCGAAAGCGAGTTGTCGATAAAAAAGGTCGGCGTTCCTTAAATAAATACGTGCGCGAGACGATTTGGAGTATAGCGGGGCGGCGTTACGGCGTCAAGGTCCTTAAGCCAGCAGGACCGCGTAGGCGGCCTGGTACTCTTCGAGCATCCGGCGCAGGGTGAAGCGCTCGGAGACGGTCGCCTGGGCGGCCTTGCCCAGGGCGGCGCGGCGGGCGGGATCGTCGACCAACTGGCGCAGGGCCTCGGCCAGGGCCGCGGGCTTGCCCGGAGGCACCAGGACGCCGTCCTGGCCGTCGAGGATGGCCTCGGGCACGCCGTCCACGGCCGAGGCGATGACGGGAAGCCCCACGGCCATGGCCTCCAGGAGCGAGTTGGGCAGGCCCTCCCAGAGGGAGGGCAGGCAGTAGAGGTCGAAGGCTGACAGCCAGGAGGGGACTTCCTTCTTCTCGCCCGGCAGCCAGAGCGAATCCTCGAGGCGGTGCTTGCGCACGAGGGCTTCCAGGCGCGCTCGCTCGGGGCCCTCGCCCAGAATGGCGCAGCGCAGAGGCGAGCCCTTGAGTCGGGACATGGCCTCGATGAGGGTCGCGAAGCCCTTCTGCGTGTCGAGGCGTCCGATGGCGCCGACCAGGACGTCCGTCGCGCTCAGGCGGAGTTCCGTGCGTTTCTTCCGGCGGTCGATCTGGGAGGCGGTCCAGCCCGTCAGGTCGACGCCGTTGCGGATGGCGACCACCTTGGCGGGCGCGTAGCCCAGCCGTTTGACGAGGAAGCGGCGGCTGGCCTCGCACTCGGCGATGAGCAGGTCGTCGCGCTCCTTGAGCCAACGGTCAACCAGCAGGGTCCACCAGGAGCGGGAGCGATAGTTGACGCGTGGGGAAGCGACCAGCTTGAACGGGAAGCTGACGCGAGGCTTGGCCATGCGGCAGAGCTGGATGGCCTGGTACATGACGGCGTGGACCAGGCCGGGGCGCTCGCGCTCGATGATCGCCGCCAAGCGCCGCGCGTCGGCGGGTCGCGAGGAACTCGTCACGCCCAGGCTCTCGACCTTGACGCCCCGCTCGCGCAGGCGCCGGGCATAGTGGCCCTCGGGCTTGAGGCTGACGACCCCCGCGACCTGGTGCTTGCCGCAGTCGAGCAGCGTGGCCAGCGCGTAGAGAGTCTTCTCCGCTCCGCCGAGCGTCGTCGAAGTGGAGACGAACAGGATCCTAGCCACGGGGGCGTTTAACGGAAGAATCCGCGGACGGCCTCGCAGACCCGCGCGTGGTCCGCGTCCGAGAGCTCCGGGAACATGGGCAGGGAGAGGACCTCGCCGCTGGCCCGCTCCGAGACGGGGAGCTGGCCCTCGCGGCCGCCCCAGGCGGCGTAGGCGGGCTGGAGGTGGACGGGCAGGGGATAATACACGCCGGAGCCGACGCCGCGGCGCTTAAGGTGCGCGGCCAGCGCGTCGCGGCGTTCGCAGCGGACGGTGAAGAGGTGAAAGACGGGCTGCGTGCCGTCCGAGCCCAGGGGCGGCAGGCGCAGGGGCAGATCCTTCAGGCGTTCGTGGTAGAGCCCGGCCAGCCGGCGGCGGGCCTGTGTCCAAGATCTCAAATGCAGGAGCTTGACGCGCAGGACCGCGGCCTGGACCTCGTCCAGGCGGCAATTGTGGCCGACCCGCATGTGATGGTAGGTCGCGCCGACGGCGCGGCCGCAGTTGCGCAGTTCGATCACGCGGTCGCGCCGAGCGGCGTCATTCATCACCAGGGCGCCGGCGTCGCCGGCCGCGCCGAGGTTCTTGGTCGGATAGAAACTATAGGCGCCGAAGGCGCCCAGGCTTCCGGCCGAACGGCCTTTGTAAGAAGCGAGATGCGACTGGGCGCAATCCTCGACCAAGTGGATCTTGCCGGGCTTGGCGAGGGTGAGGAGGGGGTCCATATCGGCGGGATGTCCAAAAAGATGCACGGGCACGACGGCTTTGGTCTTTTCGGTGACGAGACGCTCAACCGAGCGGGGATCGAGGGTGAGAGTGACTTCATCGACATCGGCGAACACCGGTTTTGCGCCGAGGACGGAGACCGCCGTCGCCGTGGCGATGAAGGTATAGGTCGGAATGATGACTTCGTCGCCGGGTCCCACGCCGACGGCCTCCAGCGCGAGCTCCAGCGCGGAAGTGCCCGAGTCGACGCCCACGGCGTAGGTCGCGCCCATCATCTCGGCGAACTCCGCCTCGAAGGACTTGCACTCGGGACCCAGGATGAAGGCGCCGGATTCGAGCACGCGGTTGACCGCGGCTTTGATTTCCGGCAAGAGTTCTTGGTTTTGCGCGCAGATCGAAAGGAGGGGGATGTCCACGGTTGTCGCGGTCATATTCAGTACGCCCCCTTTCCGAAAGCCATGACGAACGGCGTCTTGAGGATGATCTCCAGGTCCAGGCCCAAGGACCAGTGCTCGATGTAGAAGAGGTCCAGGCCGAAGCGCTGCTCGCTGGAGACGTCCGAACGTCCCGAGACCTGCCAGAGTCCGGTGATGCCGGGCAGGAGGTTGGCGCGCTTCTTGGCGGTCTCGCCGAAATCTCGCTTCAGGGCTTCGACTTCGCCGGTGGTGAGGGCCAAGGGACGGGGACCGACGACGCTCATGTCGCCGCGCAAGACGTTGAGGAATTGGGGAAACTCATCGAGAGAGAATCGTCTCAGGCGCTTGCCGACCCGCGTCACCCGGGGGTCGTTCTTCGCCTTGAAGAACGCGCCTTTTTGGTCGTTGAGGTCCTTGACGTCGGAGATATTCTTTTCGGCGTCGGCCGACATCGTGCGGAACTTGAACGCTTCAAATATTTGTCCCTTGTAGCCGTATCTCTTCTGGGTAAAAAGGATCGGCCCTTTCGAGTCGATCTTGATCAGGATGCAGATGACGATCCATAACGGAGCCGTGGCGAGCAGGAGCGCCGCCGAGAATACCAGGTCGAAGAGGCGTTTGGCGATGAAATTCGCGCGGGTGAGAGACGTGTGTTTGATCCGATAGGAGGGCAGACCCAGATGGTGGTCCATCTGGACTTCGCCCATGCGGATCTCGAGCAGGTCGGGAACCATTTTGAAGCTGACATCGCGCGCGTCGCAGGCCTCGGCGGCCGCCAGCACCAACTCACGCGGGTCCTTGGTGCGAAGGAGAATCATCTCATAGAAAGGCCTGGAATCGAGAATGCGCTCCAGGTCCGCCAGCGCAGGCAGAGCCGGCAGTTCATGGATGCCGGCGCCCGGGTGACGGGCGAGTATGCGTTCTTTAAGGACCTTGCCCACCGCCCCGCCGCCTACGAGAAGCACGGGGCGGGCCGCTTCCAGGCCCGCCAGGAACTCGTCGAACCACAGGGTCAGGGCATGGCTCATCAGCAGCAGGAGCAGTCCGATGGGGAAGACTCCAGCCAGCAGGACGCGCGAATAGGCCAGACGCGCATAAAGGAAAGCGAAGACCAGTATGGACCCCGTGCCCAGGAGCGCGGACCTGGCGAGTTGGAGGAAGCGATCTCCGGCGCTCAGCCATGTCGCGGTGTAGAGCTTGTTGGCGTAGAGGATCAACAGCCAGACCGGCACGGCCGCGCGCAGAAGGTCCCCGTAGACCGCCCAGGAGTCGGGCTCCCCTGACGGGGGCAGGAGCGTCGAGAACCAGGTCCATTCAAAGCGCGCCCAGTGGGCCAAACGGTAAGCGGCCGCCACCGCCGCCGCGTCGAGGGCGAGGTGGCAGGCGATCCTCAGGGAGTGCCGCAGCCAGGGAGGAAGTCCCATCGCCGTCGATTATACCACTTCGCCGCTCTACGGCCTCAGATCGTCGCTTTCCTTGGCCCGTCCGGGGAACCATTCGGACTCCCAGTCGCGATGGGGAGCCTGGCGAGGGTCGCTGGTCCCGAACTTGAATTCGATTCGGGCCGTGAGTTCTCCGACGCCGCCGGGACGGACCCTCGCGACGATCTTCGTGTAGAAATCGTGCCAACGTCTGCTCCAGGTGAGCTCCTTCTCGAAGAGCCTCATGCGCTGCGCGCTCGAGAGCCCATGCGGGGTTACGACGAGAGTTCGCAGTCCCACCGCGAGGCGCCACGTGGGGCTGGAAGGCGCAAACGAGAAATCCAGGCTTTGATAAGAGGTTGCCGGGCTCGAGAGGTTATAGCCGACCCCGCCTCGCAGCGAAACACCCTGCTCGTCTCCCCACTGGACGTCGCCGATGACCGTGCGGTTCTCGCCCTTTCCCGGTCCAAGCTGGTAGTCGTTATGAAACGCAAAGGCGAGGCTCTTCGACGACTGCCAGCTGACGTCGGTGGTGATGGGACGTATCCTCTGGTCGAAGGTCAACGAGTGATCACGGAAGGTCCTGTAATCGTAGCCGGTGGACAGGCGCGCCCACATCCGCGAAGCGGGCATGAAGACATCCGCCAGCGTGACCGCGTTCTGTTCGACGCCCTTGTCGGCATTCTCCGTGTCCTCGGTGAAGCCGTCGGGCTTGAGGCGCTTGCCGTAGCTGTGCGTCGCGTCGATGTCGCCCAACGGCGTGTTGAAGCGCAGGTTATTGGACGCGGTCCAGCGTCCCAGCAAGGAGTTTCGATTCTGGCTCGTCTCGGAGGTCGCGAAATTCGTCAGGTCGAAACGGTTGTAGTAGGTTTCGCTATAGTTGAGCGACGGCGTGAAGTTGACGCCTCGGGCTATGTGGAAGCTCCTAGTCCCGGTCCATGCGGCGTTGACCGATTTTTCGAGATGGAGGCGTGAATTATTGAAGTTGTTGTCGGCAAATCCGGTGAACGTGTTGAGCCAGGGCAGCTTCCAGATGCGCAACGACGCGCTCGCGGCCTCCAGGCGCGGGGTGCTCTCGATGTTTTTGACGAATCGATTCGGATTGACCGGGTTCAAGACGTCTTCGCGGGCATAGATCAGGCGCACCATGCCTTTGGAGAAGTTCCGGGTCAACGCGGCGCTATTGACTAGATTCGGCGTCAGGCGGAAGATGTCGGAGCGAACATAGTGATTGGTGAAGCTCGGGTCGGATTGGAACTGGATGCGGCCCTGCAGGGAAAAAGACGAACCGAGATCCTTGTAGCCGCCGCCGAACAATCCCCAGCGGTTGTTGACGGTGCCATCCTCGTGGATCCGGTAGCCGAACAACGAGCCTCGGGAATCTGGCCCCGCGCGATGATCCACCTCCCCGCCCAAGCCGAAGCCTAGATTCGTGTAATAGTCGTCGAAGATCTTGCTGTAGGTCGTTTCGGAGAGTCGGGTCGTGAGGGTTCCTTTGAGATAATAGCCGCTGCGGCGGTCGACGCCGGGCTGGAATCGCCATTGGAGCCTCCGATTAGGATCCAGGGAGTGATAAAAGATCGGAAGATATAAGACAGGCGCCTTGCCTAAATAGAACAACGTATTCTTGGCGAGCAGATGCTTGCCCGGTACGATGCGCACCGATGAGGCGCGGAAGCGGTAATCGGGAGGGACCCGGTCGCATGACGTGAAATTCGCGGCGCGATACTCGATGCGGCGGTCGGGATACAACTGCGCCTGCCGCGCGTGGATGCGCCAGCTCGCGATGCCCATCGACGCCCGCGAGAGGCGTCCGGTGCGCTTGGCGAAGTCGAACTCGCCCGATTCGCCGTAGACCGCCGAGAGGCCGTCATTGAGGATGAACGGCTGGGCGGAGCGGCCGGTGCGACTCGAGATGTCGATCCAGAAATCCTGGCCTTTGATCGTCATCGTCGAATCTTTTATCGTGACGCCGCCGCAGAGGTGCAGAGTCGACTTCGTCTCGTCGAACTCGATCTGGTCGGCCCAATAGTCCACGTGAGGGCCGGGCGGCGGGGAGGGCAGGGCGTAGTCCGCGGCCGATGCGGTTCCGGCCAGCAGCAAGGCCAGTAAGGCCCCTTTCAAAGCGCCTCCCGCGACAGAGGTTGCATCATCAAGCCGCCATCATATCAATTCGTCGGGAGGAGGGCCCGTGCTCGACCTCCGTCCATCCTTTCGTCTTGTCAACGCGATAGGCTAGAATAATCCCTGATGGCGGCGATGAGCGGCGAAGATAAGACGCTGAAGCGCGTGAGGGAGATCTGCCTCAAAATCCCGGACATGACCGAGACCTCCTCGTGGGGCCATGCGAACTGGCGCGTGGGTAAGAAGCTCTTCGCCGCCTTCGATGAGTTCAAAGGGAGGAAAACGCTCTCCTTCTTCACGGGCGTCGCGGGGCAGGACGATCTTCTCGCGGATCGGCGCTTCGCTCTCTCACCCTACACGGACCATCATGGGTGGCTGTGCCTCCAGCTCGACCGGGACACGGACTGGACGGAGGTTCGCGCGCTGATCGTTCGCAGCCACGCCCTCGTGACGGCCGCCGCCGCGCCGAAGGGGGGCGCGACCGCATGATCGCCATGGTCGAAGCGAAGTCCCTGACCGTCCTCGTCACCGGAGCCACCTCGGGTTTCGGGGCGGCGGCGTGCCGTCGTTTCGCCGGAGCGGGGGCCCGGGTGATCGCGGCCGGAAGGCGCTCCGAGCGTCTGGCGGCGCTCAAGGATGAGCTCGGAAGCCTCTGCCATGTCGCTGCGTTCGACGCGCGCGACCGCAAGGCGGCGCAGGCGTGCCTGGACGCCCTTCCCAAGGCGTTTACCCGCGTCAACGTCGTCGTCGCCGGCGCCGGCTTGGCGCTGGGTCTGGAGCCCGCGCACCAGGCCCGGATGGAGGACTGGGAGGAGATGGTTGCGACCAACATCAACGGCCTTCTCTACACCGTGCGCGCGGTCCTGCCGGGCATGGTGGCGCGCGACGAGGGACATGTGGTCTTGATCGGTTCGGTCGCCGCGGACTATCCCTACCCGGGCGGCAACGTTTATGGCGCGACGAAAGCTTTCGTCAAGCAGTTCGCGCTCAACCTGCGCGCGGACCTGCTCGGCGCCAATGTGCGCGTCACCAACATCGAGCCGGGCCTAGCCGAGACCGAGTTCTCCCTGGTGCGCTTCAAGGGCGACGCCGAGAAGGCCGGCCGGCCGTACCAGGGGCTGACGCCCCTCTCGGCCGAGGACGTCGCGGAGGCCATCTTCTGGTCCTGCACGCTGCCGCGCCATCTCAACATCAACCGCCTGCAGATGATGCCGGTCATGCAAGCCTTCGGTCCGTTCGCGTTCAAGCGCAGATGAAGCAAGGAGGGTGAACCGTATGCAGAGGAATGGACAGAATCCGGTCAAGTCGGCGAAGAATTTCGGGCCGAAAGGCGGCGCTCCGCGCAACGCCGCGAGCGCGCAGGTCCGATCGACCAAAGTCGTCGGTCATTGCCCCTCCTGCCGGACGGAGGTCCCGCCCAAGCCGGGCTTCCGTTTCTCCGCCCTCAAATGCCCGAACTGCGGCGCCCCTATGGGCCGGAAATGACGCCGCCGACCCGGGTCTTGCGAAGGACCCGGTTGCGGGTGTAGACTTTGTAAGAGAAGCGGCCGCCCGCCGATCCTATGACGCGAAAGCTCTTGGTCGTCGACGACGATCCCGCCCTGTGCCAGATGCTGCGCCGCATCCTGGGCTCGGTCGGCGAGGTCTTGACGGCGACCAACGGCGTCGACGCCTTGCGCCTGCTGGAGGCCGAGAAGCCGAGCCTGATGCTGCTCGACGTGGTGATGCCGGAGATGGGCGGCTTGGAGGTCCTGCGCGCCGCGCGCCGCCTCGACAAAGGACTCGTCGTCCTGATGCTGACCGGCTCCTCCGACCTTGCGATCGCCAAGCGCGCGCTTGAGGAAGGCGCGAGCGCCTACTTCACGAAGCCGTTCGAGCGGGAGGTCCTCTGCGCCGAGGTCGGTCGTCTCATGGGCCTGCCCGAAGGCGACGCGAGCGGACGCCCCTGGCGAGTGCGGCCCTGAATGCTAAAATGAGCGATGGTAAAGAAAAAGGCCGTTAGCAAGAGAGGGCTTGAAGTCGGCATCGACTATCCCCGGCGCGGCGAGATCGTCAAGCCGGGCCATTACTGCCTGCGCATCTCGGCCGCGGGGGCCTCTTCGGCGCAGGTCCGCTTCGACGGCGGTCCGTGGAGCGACTGCCGAGATTCGGTCGGGCACTTCTGGTTCGATTGGGCGCCTTCGCCCGGCCGCGCGCGCATCGTCGCGCGCGCGCGGGCCGGCCAGGGCCGCTGGAAATCGTCCGAGGAGCGAGAGACCATCGTCACCGCCGAAGGTCCCGAGAGGGACGGTTCGATCTTCGCCTGACGGCGCGGTCCCGGGGTCTACCGCCGTTCGGAGGCGGCCGGGGAGGACACCGTGGCTTGGTAGGTCTGGTAGCCGCCGGAGAGGTTGCGGCAGACGAAGCCGTTCTGCGACAGGATGAGGCAGGCGAGATAGCCGCGCAGGCCGACCTGGCAGAACACCAGCAGTTCCCGGTCTTTGGGCAGATCCCCCAGCCGGGCGCGCAGGTCGTCTACGGGGACGTTGAGAGCGCCGGGGATGCTCCCTGCCGCGAACTCGCCCGCCGTGCGCGCGTCCAGGAGGACCTGGTCGGGCCGCGGGGGGAGAGTCTCCGCGTGCCAGAGCCGCACGTCGCCCTCCAAAGCGTTGGTCGCCGCGAAGCCCGCGCAGTTGACCGGATCCTTGGCCGAGCCGTAGGGCGGCGCGTAGCAGAGTTCCAGGTCCCTCAGGTCGCGCACGGTCATCTTGGCGCGCAGGGCCACGGCCAGCACGTCGAGCCTCTTGTCCACGCCTTCCAGCCCCACGGCCTGCGCGCCGAGGAGGAGTCCGTCCTTCGGGTCGAAGAGGATCTTGAGGCTCATCTGCGCGGCTCCCGGGTAGTAGCCGGCATGATGCGTGGGGTGGATGTGGACCTTCTCGTAGGCCCGGCCCAGGCGCTTGAGCGTCTTCTCGTTGAGGCCGGTGACGCCCACGGCCAGGTCGAAGACCTTGCAGATGGCCGTGCCCTGCGTGCCCCTGTAGGAGGAGTCCCGGCCCAGCGCGTTGTCCGCGGCGATGCGGCCCTGGCGGCTGGCCGGGCCGGCCAGGGGGATGAGGGCTTTGTTGCCCGTGACGAATTCGGAGACTTCGACCGCGTCGCCCACCGCGTAGATGGACGGGTCGCTGGTGCGCATATGCGCGTCCACCGCGATGCCGCCGCTCGGGCCGAGGGCCAAGCCCGCTTCGCGGGCCAGGGCCGTTTCGGGACGCAGGCCGATGGCCTGCAGCGCCAGGGCGCAGTCCAGCTCGTCTCCCGTTGAGAGCGCCGCTTTCAGGCCGTTGTCGGCTTGCGACAGCGAGGTCACGGAGACGCCCAGGCGCAGGTCCACGCCGTTGTCGCGCAGGCGCCGGTGGACGGGCGCAACCATCTCCGGGTCGGCGGGGGCGAAGACCTGGCCGCTCAACTCGACGAGGGTCACCTCCAGGCCGCGGGCGCGGAAGGCCTCGGCCATCTCGAGCCCGATGTAGCCGCCTCCCATGATGAGCGCGCGGCAGCCCTTCAGCCCGTCCACCGCCGTCTTGATGGCGTCCATGTCCGCCAGGGAGCGCAGGGTGAACACGCGCGGATGCGCGCCTCCCGGCAGGGGCGGTCTGATGGCCTGAGCTCCAGGGGAGAGGATGAGAGCGTCGTAGGTTTCGCTCTTTTCAGCGCCGTCGGGGCCGCGGACAACGAGGAGCTTGCGCGCGCGGTCCACGCGCAGGACCTCGGTCTGCACTCGGACCTCGATGCCGTAGCGGGCCTTGAGGCCGTCGGCGGTCTGCACGAGGAGGCGGTCGCGGTCCAGAATGGCGCCGCCGATATAATAGGGCATGCCGCAGTTGGCAAACGAGACATGGCGGCCGCGTTCGAAAAGCACGATGTCCGCGTCTTCAGAGAGCCGTCGCGCGCGGGCCGCGGCGGAGGCTCCGCCCGCGACCCCGCCCACGATCAGGATCCGTTTCTTGGCTTGCGTGGTCATGGCCATTCGTATCATAGCATCGCGGCGCCGACCTTCAGAGGCCCAGGTCCCGGACGAAGTCGCGCGTGGAAGCCGCCAGCAGGAGGCGGGCCTGCGCGAGGGCGCGCCGCGCAAGCAGGGCCCGGCGGAGCTGCGCGCGCGCCGCCGCGTCGCTCACCCATAACGGCTGCGTTTGCCGTCGGGATAGGGAGCGCAGAAGGAGTGACAAGTCTCTCTCGCCGCCCAGCAGGCGCGCCAGGTGGCCCAGCCCCCGGGTCAGCTTCGAGTCAGGCTGGAGCAGGCGTAATTGGGCGCGCAGGCGCCTGACGCTCTTGCGCAGGGCGTGACGGTCCGCGCCCGTTGCCGAGCGCCGTGCCGCGCGCAGGCGCCGGCGCGCCTGGCGGTAGCTGTGCTTCAGCCCTTCCCGGGCCTCTTTGGGAGCGAGTTCGCGATGGAGGGCGCAGGCCAGCCGGCGGCGGCAGGCCGCGATTTCGGCGCCGGAGCGCCGCGGATTTTGGAGAGGCGAAGGCGGAGGCCGGAGCGCGGGGCGTCCCGGGACGCGCATGCGAGCGAGGAGGTCCGCGACGACGCGCGCGTCGCGCAACGCCGAGAGTCTCCGGGCGGCGCGGCGCAGGGCCGCTTCCTCGCGCGCCGAGCATGCCTCGCCCAGGACCGGGCGCAGGAGGCGCAGGGCCGCGCGGGCGTCCTTCAGGCGCTTGCGCGCGAGGTGGACGGCCTTGTCGTCCGGGGCGCCGGGCCCGGATAGGAGGCGCCAGGCTTGCTCGAGTCGGGCGCGAAGGAAATGCGCGACCGCCTCCATCAGGGCCTCAGCGTCCGTCGAGGACGGGGCGTCCTTTCTGCAGGCGCTGCAGGCGCAGGGCCATCTCCGCGTCGAAGCGGCGCTCCAGTTCCGCGGTGGTCTTCTCGAACTCCTTTCGGCGCTCCCGTTTGCGCGCGCGCGAGTCGTGACTGAGGAAGTTGAGGATGGCGCGAACTTCGTCGCGGGACAGGCGAGAGCCCTTCCAAGCGGCTCGCGCGCGCATCCTCGTGATGTAGAGCCTCCACCAGGCGCGTTCGACGTGCTGCGAGTAGTTCGCGCGGGCCAAAGTGTGGCATTTGGCGCAGACGCGCGCATAGACCTGGTAGTCGGCGCGTATTCGAGGAGGATAACCCGAGACGTCCACGGTCTCGGGACCGAGGTCGGCGGGATAAACGGCGGTCTTGAGCTTCTCGGGGGGCGTGGGGGCAACGACCACCTGCGGCTTGACCGCGGCGGGCGCGGTGGACAGGCGCAGTTCGATCTCCGGCGGCGCCTCCACGGGGCGCGGGTGGAGCTCTCCACCGGCGCTTCGAGCGGCCAATGGAGCATTCGCGGTCCGCTCGTCTCGGGGAGGGGAGCCTGACCAGCGCCAAGTGGCGCAGGCGGTCAGTACCAAGAGCACGACGAGCGCGGCGGCTCGGAAGTCCTTCATGGCTTTCATCATCACAATAAGCATACCTTAGCCGAACGAGGATTTGTAGGATCGCACGAAGGACTCGAAGGCGATGGGCGCGCGTCCAGTCAGGGTCTTCACCGCGTCGGTATCGAGATCGGCCTTGCCGGAGCGCAAGGCCGCGGCCAACTCGAGGAGCGCATCCGCCCGCCACTCAGGATAACCGCCCGTGATCATGTGCTCGCGCGCGGCCGCGGGGGGCGTGTCCGAGTAAGCCACCGGTCTGCCCAGCGCCTTCGACAAGGTCGCGGCGGCTTCGGCATAGGAGAGCGCGGCCGGGCCGGTGAGGACATAGGTCTTGCCGTCATGATCGGGCTTGGTGAGGACCTCGGCGGCCGCGGCCGCGACGTCGCGCGCGTCCACCATGGCGAAGCGCGCGGTCCCCATCGGCCCGGGGAGCACGCCGCGCAGGATGAGGGGAGCCAGTCCGAGCAGGTTCTGGTAGAAATAGGCCGGCTGGAGCATGACGAAGGGGATGTCGAGTCTCTTGATCTCCTCTTCGATCTCGCCGTGCCAGCGGCCCAGAGCCATGGCCGATTCCGGGGCGGCGCCCAGGACGGAAACCTTGACGAGGCGCTTGACGCCCGCCTTCTTGGCCGCGCGCGCGAAGGCGGTCTGCCATGCGCCCATGCGCGGATCCGCGGGCGTGAGAAGGAAGGCGGCCTCCACGCCGGCCAATAGCTTATCCAGAGCATGCGGCGCGTTGAAGTCGCCGTGGGCGCAGTCCACCGGGCCGAGGAGCGCGTTCGCTTTGGCGGGGTCTCGGACCAGGACCTTGAACGCGGCCCGGCGGATCTTGAGCTCCATGACCAGTTCTCGGCCGACCTTGCCGGTCGCGCCGGCGACGAGGATCATCGTCTCAGAGGACGCGGCACCAGAGGATTTTGAGGTACTCGCCCTCGGGGTGGTCGGCGGCGAAGGGGTGGTCGGCGCCGGCGCCGCTCTTGCGGAAGATCTGCACGCGGCGGCCGGCGGAGCCTGCGGCGGTGCGCACGAACTGGAGGAACTCGTCCCAGCCGAGCATGCCGGAACAGGAGCAGGTGACGAGTATCCCTCCGGGCTCGAGCACCGTCATGCCGAGGCGGTTGAGGTCGATGTACTTCTGCCGGCCCAAAGCGTAGCCCTCCCGGTTGGCGATGAGCTTGTAGGGATCGAGGATGACGAGGCCGTAGCGGCGCTGGTTCTGCCCCGCCTGGCGCAGATAGGGGAAGGCGTCGGCGCAGACCGCGTCGATGCGGACCTGGTTGGCGTTGGCGTTCTTCTTGAGGAGTTCCGCCGCCTCGGGATCGAGCTCGACGGCCGTGACTTCCTCGGCGCCGCCCAGCTTCTTGGCGTAAAGGCCGAAGCCGCCGGTGTAGGAGCACACGTCCAGGACCTTCCTGCCCTTGGCGAAGGGGACGATGGCCATGCGATTGTCGCGCTGGTCGGTGAAGAAGCCGGTCTTGTAGCCGCTGGAAGGGTCGACGAGAAAAGTCACCCCGTTCTCTTTGACCCGCGTGCCCGTGCCCATGTTGGGCTTGAGGTCGAAGCCTTCCATGCTCTGGGTATGGGGGGACGCGCGATGGAAGAAGCGGGCGTTGGGGTAGAGCGCCTTGACGGCCCGCTCGATGCGCGCGGCCTGCTTGTACATGCCCAGCGAGTAGAATTCCAGGGCCACGCAGTCGCCGTAGCGGTCGATGACCAGGCCCGGCAGGCCGTCGCCGTTGTCGTGGACGAGGCGGTAGGCGTCGCTTACGGCGTCGAGGCCCAGGACCTGGCGCCGAAACTGCGCCGCCGTGCCGATGCGGTCCATGAAGAAGGCGTCGGCGTCGAAAGCGCCGATGCCGCGGGTGAGGAGCCTCAGGGCGATGAGGCTGCGCGGATTGTAGAGGGCCACGCCGTACGGCGCGTCGGCGCGGTCGTAGACCGCGACCAGGTCGCCGGGGCGGGCCCTGGGGTCCACCGAACCGAGCATGCGCTTGTAGAGTTGGTGGCCCGAGGCGGCCGAGCGCAGCCGCACCCAGGGGATGGGGAGCTCGTGGGTCTTGGGCCGTCCCTTGAGCACGGGGCGCGGCCGCGCGACGGCGTCGGACTCGTCGTCGTCCGGCGCCGTCGCGTTTTTCTCTCGGATCAATTGCCCTGGCGCCTGATCTCGCGGCGTTCGTGACGCTCTTTACGGATGTTCTCGCGCTTGCCCTTGATGTCGGCGCGCTTGGCCTCGCGGTCGGACTTCATCTCGGCTCGGACGGCCTCTTTCTTCGTCTTGAAGTCGGCCCTGATCGCCGTGATGGCGGTCTTCTTGTCGGCTGCGGACTTCGTCGCATCGGCCTTGACCGCGTCGATGGCGGCTTTCTCCTGGGTCCGCAGGTCCTGGACCTGCGCCTTCTGCGCCTCCCAGTCCTTTCGGATGGCCTGCCTGTCGGCGGCGACGGCCTTCGCCTCGGGCGCCGCGGGCTGGGGGCTCTCGGCGGCGGCCCATCCGGCGACTACGAGGAATGCGGCGGCGAGCGTGGTCTTCATGGTTTCTCCCGGCCCCCGGGCGTTTCGGCGCCGGGCGGCTTCACTCATCATACGGTTCGCCGAGCCCAGAGTTCGGCCGCGGCGAGCTTCTCGGGCGTGCCGACGTCATGCCAGGCCCAGCGGTCCGCGCGGAAGGCGCGTATGTCCGCGTCGGCCGCGGCCAGGCGCAGGTAGATCTTCGTGATGGAAAAAACGCCTCCCTCGGTGATCCGGTCGAGGAGGGACGGCGAGACGACGTGGATCCCGTCGAAGGGCAGCCTTTGAGCTCCCGTGACGGCGCCCTTGGCCCAGGCGGTCCGGCCGGCCTTCCGGTCGTCGTGCCCCACGAACCGTCCCTTGGCGTCGAAGAGATAGGCTCGGCCGCTCTCCCGCGCGCGCACCGACAGGGTGACGAGGGAGCCGTTCTCCACGTGCGCGGCGTAGAGAGCCTTAAGATCGATGTCGGCGAGGATATCCGCGTTGTGGATGAAGAAGGGCTCGCGCCCGCGCAGGAGCGCGGAGGCCTTCTTCAGCGCGCCGCCGGTGTCGAGGAGGAGGTCGTCCTCCCGCGAGACCGAGACGGGGACGCCCTGCCGCCGCGAGAGGTCCGCGCAGAACTCGGCGACCTTCAGGGCATGGTGATGGGCGTTGACCACGAAGGAGTCCGCGCCCGCCGCTTTCAGGCGCAGGAGGATGCGCTCCAGCAGGGGCACGCCGTCCACGGGGATCAGGGCCTTCGCGGTCTCGTCCGTGAGGGGCGCCAGACGAGAACCCGCGCCCGCCGCCAGGATCAGGGCCTTCATTGCGCGGGCCAATTCTTCTTTTCACGATGCGTCACGACGACGTGGACCCCCTGGTCGCGCAGGTGATTGGCCAGGCGCTCGGCCAGGTACACCGAGCGGTGCTGGCCCGCGGTGCAGCCGAAGGCAACGAAGAGGTCGGTGAAGTTTCGGCTTCCGTAGTCCTCCACGGCCTGATCCACGAGGGAGAAAGCCGAGCGCGCCCAACGGTCCACCATCTCCTCCTTGGACAGGAAGGCGACGACGTCCGCGTCGAGGCCGCTGGAAGACTTGAACTCGATGAGGCGGCCCGGGTTGGGGAGGCAGCGGCAGTCGAGGACATAGCCGCCGCCATGGCCGCGGTCGTCGCGGGGCATGCCGTGCTTGTAGGAGAAGCTCTGGATCCGGACGGTGAGCCGCAGCTTGGCCGCCCCGAACTGCCGCAAGGCCGAGGAACCCACCAGGCGCTTGAAGACCCCCATCAGCTCCGGCGCCTCGACGGGCAGATTCGAGGTCAGGAGGATATGCTCGATGTTCCGGATGGCGTAGGGGATGCTTTGGAGGAAGAGGGGCTTCTTCTCGTGGAAGCCGCGCAGGCCGTAGGCGCCCATGGCCTGCATGATGCGGATGAGCGCGAAGCCGGGGAAGAACTTCAGGAACTCGGCGCGATCCACCGTCGCGTGCTTGCCGGCCTCGCGGATGTAGAGGGCCAAGAGCTCGTCGCGCAGGTCGAAGGGCACGTCCGCCTTCGCGTCATAAAGGAGGGAAGCGACGTCGTACTGGAGCGCGCCGCGCCGTCCGCCCTGGTAGTCGATGAAGTAGGGCTTGCCGTCCTTGAGCATGACGTTGCGCGACTGGAAGTCGCGGTAGAGGAAGAAGTCCCGCTCGGCGCCGAGCAGGTGGTCGGTGAAGACCGCGAAGTCCTCCTCCAGACGCTCCTCGTGGAAGGGGATGCCGCCCAGCGTCAGGAAGTAGTACTTGAAATAGTTGAGGTCCCAGAGCATGGACTGCTTGTCGAAGCCCTGGCGCGGGTAGGACCAGCGATAGTCGAGGGTCCTGCCCGCCGCGATCTGGATCTTCGGCAGCCAGCGCACGACTTCCCGGTAGGCGGCGACCACGTCTTCAGGAAATCCCGCGGGGCCCCGGCGCTTGCCGAGGAATTGGAACAGGGTGGTGTCGCCCAGGTCCTCTTCGAGGTAGGCCGTGCCGGAAGGCGACTCGCCGTAGATTTCCGGGACCGGAAGCATTTCCTTTCGGAAATGTTTTGAAAATTCGATGAAGGCGCGGTTCTCCTTGGCGTCCTCGTTGAGCACCCCGATGGCGGTCGCGCCCGCGCCCGAGAGGCGGTAGATCTTGCGGTTGGAGCCGTCGGCGCGCACGGGGACGGGGTTGCCCGGCTCGGCGCCGAAGCGGGCTCGGAAAAGGTTTTTCAAGGGATCGGACACGGCGACATCTTACCCCTTCGCGGACCGAGGGGACAATGGCGTGATTCATAATTGCTAGCATCCTTCAAGTAACGCTGATAGAGGAGAACGATGGAAGCCGCTATTCAAGAACTCATGACTCGGGTGATATGAGCGATTCCCCCGAGGAACTGCGCGGCCGGCCGCTCGTCGCGGCCGACCTCGTGGCCTATGACGCCGGGGCGGTCGTCAGCCGCGCGATCGTCAAGAAGCCCGTAGGGACCGTGACGCTCTTCTCTTTCGACAAGGGCGAAGGCCTCAGCGAGCATACCGCGCCTTTTGACGCCCTTGCGCATATTCTCGATGGAGCCGCGGAGGTGGTCGTGGACGGCACGCCCCACCGCGTCGCGGCGGGGCAGTTAATCGTCATGCCGGCGGGCAAACCGCACGCCTTGAACGCGGTGGAACGCTTCAAGATGATGCTGGTGATGATCCGCGCCTGACGCCGTTTGACGCCGCGGCATGTTTATTGAGTATAATCGCGAATCGTCTACGGCATTCCCAACTTCAAGAGAGAATCATGAAATCGAATTTCAGCATCATCCGCGCTTGGGCGCTCCTGCTTCTGACGGCGGCCCTTCCGGGCGCGGCTCGGGCGGCCGAGGGCTGCTCCGATTGCCACCGCAAGCAGTCCGCCGCGCTCGTCATGGAGTGGGAACGCTCCAAGCACGCCAAGAACGGCGTGGACTGCCTGGCCTGCCACAAGGCCGATCAGAATAAGGCCGGCTCCTGGGTGCACCACGGCGAGCGCATCTCGATGATCGTGACCCCCAAGGATTGCGCCCAATGCCATGCCAAGGAGAATGAGGAGTTCTCCCGCAGCCATCACGCCCTGGCCGGGGAGATTCTCGCCAGCCTCGACAACGTCCTGGCCGAGAAGGCCGCGGGCATGCCCGGCAACAACGCCGATGCGGTCAACGGCTGCCTGCAGTGCCACGGCGGGGTCGTCAAGTTCAAAAAGGACGCCAAGGGCGAGCTCCTGCGCGAGGGGCCGGAAGGCAAGCCGGTCCTCGACCCCGAGACCTGGCCCAACAGCGGCATCGGGCGCATCAACCCCGACGGCTCGCGCGGCTCCTGCAACGCCTGCCACTCGCGCCACGCCTTCGAGGCCAAGACCGCGCGCTCGCCGGAGAACTGCGGCAAGTGCCACATGGGCCCCGACCATCCGCAAATCGAGATCTACAACGAGTCCAAGCACGGCATCGCCTTCAACGCCAACCGCGACAAGATGGCGCTCGACAAAGACGAGTGGATCCTGGGCAAGGACTACTCGGCGGCCCCGACTTGCGCGACCTGCCACATCTCGGGACACATGACCAAGGACGGCAAGGTCGCCGGCAACAGCCATGACGTGGGCGAGCGCATCAGTTGGACCCTGCGTCCCGTCATCAGCGCCAAGCTCAACCTGGTCGTTTTCGAGGACGGCTTCAAGGAGGACTACCCGGAGCCTCGCGCCCTGCCCAAGCCGGGCGAGACGGTCGAGACGGCCGAGAAGGTCCGGGAGGGCGACGCGCTCGTGACCAGGAAGGTCGCGCGCAAGGTGGCGAAGATCCTCACCTGGCAGGAGCGGCGCGGCAAGATGAAGGCGGCCTGCGTCAACTGCCACGGAGACAGCTTCGTCGACAACTTCTACAAGCAGTACGACAGCCTGGTGACCCTCTACAACGACAAGTTCGCCAGGCCGGCCAAAGAGATCATGGACGACCTGATCAAGGACGGGGTGCTCCAGCAGAAGGCGCCCTTCGAGCACGAGGTCCAGTGGGTGTACTGGGAACTCTGGCATCATGAAGGCCGGCGCGCGCGCCACGGCGCCAGCATGATGGGTCCGGACTACACTCACTGGCACGGCATGTACGAGGTCTCCAAGCACTTCTACACGAAGTTCCTGCCGGCGGTGATCGAAGCGGCCAAGCTCAAGAGCCCGGAGATGGAGAAGAAGTGGCAGGCTCGCGTCGCGGCCGTCCTGGCCAAGGACGAGCATGTCTGGCAGAAGGGCCTCAGCGCCAAAGAGGCCGAAGCCCTGCGCAAGTACGCCCAGGACCGATACAACCAGTAGCGTCTATTTTTGCAGCGCCACGACCTCGTCAACCGTTCCGGCTCCGACTGTGATGGAAATTGGGTCATGAGAAGCGGAATCATTCGAGCGTCATGCCGCGCCGGTCTCTGCGTCGCGTCGCTCTTGACGGCGGGGCACGTCGCCGCGGCCGCCGTCGCGGGCCCGCAGTCGATCGATGCGGCGCGGCGGCTGTCGTGGGCGGGGCGCTATCGCGAATCGATCGAGCTCTACCGCCGATCGCTCTCGGCTCAGGCGCCCGGACCCGAGGCTCTTCCGGCGATGGCGGAACTCGCCGAAGTGCTCGCCTGGGACCATCAATACGACCGGGCCATCGCCGAGGCCGAAGCGGCTCTTAAGATCGATCCGGCGTTTGCTCCGGCGCGGATCGCGCGCGCGCGCGCCTTGGCTTGGTCGGGCAGGCATCGGCAGGCCCTGGAACTCTACGACGTCCTGCTCGCCAGCGGCCCTTCCCGCCGGGATCTCACGCTGGAGCGCGCCCAGCTTCTCGGCTGGAGCGGGAGGCTGATCGCTTCCGAGCGCGAATTGCGTTCGGCGCTGGCGCAAGACGCCGGCAGCGCGAAGGCTCACGCGGCTCTGGGCGAGCTTCATTCCTGGGTGGGGGATTGGGCTTCCTCGCGCGCAGAATTCGGACGGGCGCTGGCGCTTTCCGCCGAGGATAAGCAGGCGCAGGACGGCTGGAATCGTCTCAAAGACTCCAGACGGCCGGAGGCTTCTTTGACTCCGGCCTTCTTCTCCAACTCGAACGGATTCCAGCGCTCGGCGTTGACGACGGAAATCGGCCTGCGGCCTTTCGATAACTGGCGGCTGGCGCCCAGTCATACCCATTGGCGCTACCTGCAGTTCGGAAAGAGCGCAATCGAGGCGGACTCCGCCGACCTTCGCCTCGATGGGCAAGTCGGGCTTCGTTGGCGCTTCGATGGAGAGGCCCGCGGGACGTGGTTCCAGAGCGGGCCCGCCACCTTCAGCGGGCGCGCGCGCGCCGGCGGGCTTGCGGCGGACGGCGTCCACGTCATGGCCTCTTATCAGCGAGCCGATCTTTATGCGGGCGCCCCAAGCGAAGTCATCGGCTCGTTCGATGAGGCCTCCCTGGCCTCGGTCCAGCGGCGCGTCCAGCTCGACGACTTCGCGGCCGCGTTTTCCGCCGAGCCCGGCCGTTGGCGTCTCCATGCCGACGCCCATTACGGCGTCTATCGCCATGCCGGCGGCAACCGCAAGTTCTCCAGCGTCGATCAAGTCTTTTACCGCTTGGCGGGTGGGCCGGAACAGGGAGTCGAGACGGGCTATCAACTCTATTACTTGGACGTCCAGCATCCGAGCCCGCTCTATTTCAGCCCCGACGGCTATCTTTCCCACGGCTGGGCCGCCCGCGCCAAGGGGCGGCTGGGCCGGCTGCGGGTCGAGGTTTCGAACTTGCTCTTCTATCAGCCGCAGGGACGCCAAACCGGCGACAGCGTCGAGGCCGGACTGAAGATGGATTGGGGCCGCTTGCGCGCCGCCGTCGACGGCTATTATCTCGTCTCCCGGCTCGACGGCGGACCGAAGTTCGTGTCGCGTCACGTCGTCGCGGCCATCCAAGCGCGTTTCTGAGCCCATGGACTTCACCAGGGAAATCAACTGGTTCGAGCTCGGGCGGGAGCTCTTGCGGCCCGAGCACGCCGTCTGGACGGGGACGGCGCTTTTCCTCGCCTTGCTGTTCTTGCGGCCAAGAAACCGGAGATTGCATAAGACCGGCCTTCTGCTCAGCGTATTCCTGACCCTGCGCTTCCTGGCCTGGCGCTGGACATCGACGCTCGCGCTCGACACGACGGCCAACGCAATCTGCAGCGGATTGCTTTTGGCCGCCGACGTCTGGGGCGCCGTGAACATGTCCCTTTTTTACGTCCATCTCTGGAACATCGACCGGCCCCTTCCCCAGGCGCCGTCTTGGGAGGGGCGCCCGAGCGTCGACATCTTCGTCACCGTTACTCACGAGCCCCTCGCTATCCTCACCCGGACGGTGATCGGCTGTCTGTCTCAAGCTTACCTGCCGCGCGCGGTGCACATCCTCGATGACGGCGGCCGCGACGAGGTCGAGGCCCTGGCGCGGGAGCTTGGCTGCGGCTATTTCCGGCGCGGCACCCGCCGGGGGGCCAAGGCCGGAAACCTGAACTACGCTTTAGAGCGCACCCAGGGGGAGTTGATCGCCGTCTTCGACGTGGATCATATACCCGTGCGCACGTTCCTGGAGGAGACCGCGCCGTTTTTCAAGGATCCCCGGATCGCGGCCGTTCAGACGGCGCATCATTTCGTCAATGACGATCCTTTCCGCCGCAACTTCCGCGCCGGCCGCGAGATTTCCAACGAGCAGGAGCTCTTTTATCAAGTCATCATGCACGGCCTGGGGCTTTGGGATTCCGCTTTCTTCGCCGGCTCCGCCGGCGTCATCCGCCGTTCCGCGCTCAAGGAGATCGGCGGTTTTCGCATGGAGACCGTCACCGAGGACACCCATACCAGCATCAACCTGCTGGCCCGCGGCTACCGGATCGAATACCTCAACAAGGACCTCATCCATGGCCTGGTGCCGGAGACGCTCTACGGTTTCCTCGTTCAGAGGCTGCGTTGGGCGACCGGGAATTTCCAGATTTTCCTGAAAGACAATCCGATTTGGAAGCCGGGGTTGCGCTGGTATCAGAGGGTGTTCTTCGTGAACCTGCTCGCGTATTATTTCTTCCCTTTGCAGCGGCTCATCTACATGACGGCTCCGCTGTGGTATTTGGCCATGGGCTGGCGGTGCCTGCAGACCGACATCGGGAGCTTGGGCTCCTACTTCCTGCCGGCATTTCTCGTCAACCTCGTCATGTTCGACGCGGTTTGCGGACACGTCTCCCATTTCGCCCTGTGCTCCATTTACGAAATCATCCAGATGGTTCCCGTCCTGGCGCGGATGGCGAAGACATTCCTCTGCCCATGGCTGCGCGAGGCCGAGTTCCTCGTGACGCCGAAAGGCGATACGTCCCATGCGCGGCGGAATAATTGGCGGACTGCGGCTCCGATCCTGGTCCTGTTCCTCGCCCTCTTGGCGGGACTGTCCGCGGGCATCTGGAAATACCTCCGGTTTCCGGACGCCTGGGAGCTGATTTTGATCAACGGCTTGTGGGCGGCTTATAACGTCATCTTTTGCGGCTTGGCGATCGGCTGCACGCAGGACCAGCCCTACCGCAGGCGCGCCCCGCGCGTGCGGATCAATCTTCCGGCGACCATCATCGCAGACGGCGTGGGCCGCGAGGCCGAGACGGTGGATCTGTCGGAGGAAGGCTGTCTGCTGCGCCTGCCGCAAGGAGGGCATGTCCCGGATCATTTCACCGTGGATATCCGCTCGGACGGCATTTCTTGCCGCGTGGATGTTCATAAGGTCCATTGTCACCACAACCAGGACGGTCATCTCCTGATCAAGGCGCGCTTCCCCGCGCTGAACGCCGAGCAGCGCACCCGCCTCATCCAACTCGCCTATACGCTTCCCGCCGGAGTCGCCGACGCCCGCAAGTGAAGCGCCGGGCGACAATTGATATACTGCGGGCGATGACGGAAAAAAAGAAGATCAAAGGCGCCAAGCCTGGAGCCGCGCACGTCACCGGTCCCGGGGGGCTCGACGTTCAGGGTTTCGCGCGCTGGTACCGCAAGCGCGCCCTCGAGCAGTGGCGGGCGCTGGACCTGACGGCCCTGGCCCGCGTCGCGGCCGCCATCGAGGAGGCCCAGAGGACGGGCCGCTTCGTCTGGGTCTGCGGCAACGGCGGCTCGGCGGCGACCTCCGCCCACGTCGGCTGCGACTTCGGCAAGACCGCGGCCAAGGCCGGAGCCAAGCCCCTCAAGGCCGTCTCCCTGTCGGACAATACCGCCTTCATGACCGCCGTCGGCAACGACCTCTCCTTCGAGGAGACCTTCTCCCGCCAACTGGAGAACGTGGTCGCGGCCGGCGACGTCGTCGTCCTCATTACGGGCAGCGGCAACTCCCCGAACCTCCTCAAGGCCGCGAAGCTGTCGCGCGGGCGCGGGGCCAAGGTCATCGGCCTGCTCGGCTTCGACGGCGGCAGGCTGAAGGCGATGTGCGACGAGTCTCTTCTGATCCCCTCCGATCAGTACGGCGTCATCGAGGACATGCATATGTCCGTCGCTCACATCCTGACGTTCTACCTCAAGCAGAAGAAGACGTGATTGCCGCGGTGATCGTGGCCGGCGGCCGGGGCGAGCGCATGGGCGCGGCGACCGAGGGCCTGCCCAAGCCGATGCTCCCCTTCGGAGGCAAACCGATCCTGGAATATCTCGTAGAACGCCTGGCCGCGGCGGGCTGGAGGGAGATTCATCTCAGCCTTGGCTACCGTCCGGAGACCGTCACCTCCCACTTCGGCGACGGCTCGCGCTGGGGCGTGAAGCTCCGTTATCATGTCGAGAAGAGTCCCCGCGGCACGGCCGGCGCCGTGGCTGATCTTCGCGCCGAGGTCGGCGACGACCTGCTCGTCGTCTACGGAGACCTCTACGCCGACATGGACTTCCGGCGCTTCGTCGACTTCCACGCCGCGCGTCCCTCGGCCGCCTCCTCCCTCGTCCTCATCGAGACCGATCACCCCTTCGACTCGGACCTGGCGCGCCTGGAGGGCGAGCGCCTGACCGGCTTCTACCGCGCCCGGCCAGGCACGCCGTGCGAGCCGCTCGCCTTGGCGGCGGTGTGGGCGGTCCGCGGCCCCCTGCTCGACCTCGCGCCGCGCGACCGTCCCAGCGACTTCGGCCGCGACGTGTTTCCCGAAGCCCTGCGCCGCGGCCTGGAGCTGCGCGGCTACAAGACCGGCGAGACGCTGGCCGACCTCGGCACGCCCGAGCGCCTGGCGCGCGCCGAGGCCGGGCTCCCGCGCCGATGATCATCTCGCGCACGCCGTTCCGCATCAGCTTCGTGGGCGGGGGCACGGACCTGGCGGCCTTCTACCGCCGCCGTCCCGGCGCGGTCGTGTCGACCGCGATCGACAAGTACATGTACGTGACGGTCAACCGATACTTCGACGATTCGATCATCTTGAAATACCGCCGCACCGAGCTGGTCAAGCGCGTGTCCGACATCCGCCATCCCATCCTGCGCGAGTGCCTGAGGCTCGTTGGCATCGAGCGCGGCGTCGAGATCACCTCGATGGCCGACGTCGTCGGCGGCACGGGCCTGGGCTCCTCGTCGAGCTTCACCGTGGGCGTCCTGCATGCCCTGCACGCCTTCAAGGGCGAGTATCGGACCGCCGAGGAGTTGGCGCGAGAAGCCTGTCTCATCGAGATTGAGTTCCTGCGGGAGCCGATCGGCAAGCAGGACCAATACATCGCCGCCTACGGCGGCTTCCAGTCCATCGAGTTCCTGCCCGACGAGACCGTCCGCGTCGACCCGATCGTTCTAAGTGAGAAGACCCGTGCGGCGTTCGCCGAACGCACACTGCTGCTCTACACCGGCGTCACGCGCAAGGCCGGCTCCGTCCTGCGCCGCTTCCGCGCGAAATTCGAGGCCAAGGACCGGCAGATGACGCGCTTGCGCGACCTGGCCTACGAGGCGCGCGAGGCCCTGCGCGACGGCGACGTCGACGCCCTCGGTCCGATGCTCCACGAGGGTTGGGATCTCAAGAAGGGCGTCTCCGGCGGCGTCTCCAACCCGGGCATCGACCGCGCCTACGAGGCCGCGCGCAAGGCGGGCGCGACCGGCGGCAAGATCCTGGGCGCGGGCGGCGGCGGCTTCCTCCTGCTCTTCGCGCCGCCGGCCAAGCGCCGCGCCGTGCGCCGCGCGCTGTCGTCCTGGCGGGAGATCCCCTTCGCCCTGGAGCCCGAGGGATCGAAGATCGTCTACGTCAGCCGCTGAAGCGCCATGAAGCTCTCCATCATCCTCCCGGTCTACAACGAGCAGAAGACCTTCCCGGTCCTCATCGAGCGGGTCCTGGGCGTCCAGTTGCCGCGCGGGATGGAGAAGGAGATCGTCATCGTCGAGGGCCGTTCGACCGACGGCACGAGCGAGGAAGTCCGGCGCCATGAGGGCCGGCCCGGCGTCAAGATCGTCTGGGAGGACGCGCCCCGCGGCAAGGGCGCGGCGGTGCGCCGGGGTCTGGCCCAGGTCACGGGCGACCTCGTGCTCATCCAGGACGGCGACCTCGAGTACGACGTGGCCGACTATCCGCGCCTGCTCGAGCCGCTCATCGCGGGGCGATGCGACGTGATGTTCGGCTCGCGCGTGATGCGCTCGCCTCAGGCCTGGCAGTTCCGCCGCTTTTCGGGCCTCGAGCGCCTCTACGGTCTCCTCGTCAACCTCGGGGGCGTGCTCTTCACGTCCCTGTTCAACGCCCTCTACGGCACGAGGCTCACCGACGGCGCGACGATGTTCAAGATCTTCCGCGCGAAGGACCTCGAAGGCCTCGTGCTGAAGAGCGACGTGTTCGACTACGACTGGGAGATCTCGGCCAAGCTCGCCAAGAAGGGGGTCCGCTTCGCGGAGCTGCCGGTTTCATACACGGCCCGCAGCCGCGCCGAAGGCAAGAAGATCCGCTTCTGGCGCGACGGCACGCGGGTCCTCCTCGCGATCATCCGCTACCGCTTCACGGACTGAGACCTTGGACCGCGAGATCGGGAAACGCCGGGACGGCCTGTGGATCTTTCTCGCGGCCCTCGCCGCGCGCGTCGCCTGGGCCGTCTGGGCGGGCAGGTTCTGGGGCTACCGCGACGACGGGGCCTATGACGACGGCGTCTTCCTCGACATGGCGCGAGGCCTGCTCGGGCGGGGTCCGGTCGCGCTCACGCACGCTCCCGGCTACTCCATGGCCCTGGCGCCCTTCCTGGCCCTTGGAGAGGCGGGCGTCTCGCCGGCCCTCTGGGCCCAGATGCTCCTCTCGGCGTACACGGCCGTTCTGGCCCGTCGGCTGGCGTCCGCGCTGAGTCTCGGCCGGACCGCCGCGCTGACGGCCGGGCTCTTCGTCGCGTTCCACCCGATGCTCGTCTTTTTCAGCGCGCGCATGATGAGCGAATCCCTCTTCACGGCCCTGGTCGTCGGTTTCTTCCTGGCGTGGGTCGGCGCGTGGAGGACGGGCTCGCCGCGGGACGCCGCCTGGGCGGGGCTGCTGGGCGGCCTGGCCTCGCTCACGCGTCCCGTGATGCTTCCCTTCGGGGGCGCGCTGGCCCTGGTCGCTCTGTGGCGGCGGCGCGAGCAGCCGCGCTGGGCCGCGCTCGTCGCCGTCTGCGGTCTGGTCTGGGCGGCGGCGCTGGTTCCTTGGACCGCGCGCAACTGGGCGGAGCACCATCGTTTCGCGCCGGTGACCGTGCAAGGAGGCTGGAACTTCTACGAGGGATTGACCGTCGACCCCGAGGAGATCCGCCACACGCGCGCGCGGGCCATGGGCGAGGAGGCGCGCGCGTTGGGACTTTCCGACCCGTTCGCGCGCGACGAGCATTTCGGCGCCAAGGCTCGGTCGTGGATCAGGGCGAACCCCGGGGCGTTCCTGCGGCTGTGCGCCGTGAAGGCCGCCCGCTTCTGGCGCCTCGCCCCCGAGCCTCCGCACTCCCGTCTCGTGCGCCTGGGCGCCGGAGTCTTCACGCTCGCGCTCTTCGCCGCGGCCCTCGCCGGCCTGCCCGCGGCGGCGGCCGCGCCCGGGGTCTGGTTCCTCTTCGCCTGGGCGGCGCATCTGAACCTGCTCCACGCCGTCTTCGCCAGCAACCTCCGCTACCGTCTGCCCCTCGAGCCGGTCCTGGCCGTGCTGGCCGGCGCCGGTCTGGCCGCTCTTCTGCGCCGCCGCGCGCCCCCGGGGACATGAGGCGCGCCGTTCAGCGCGGGCGCTCCTTCGTCCCCGCCGCCGCCGTCCTGCTCGTCTTGGCCGCCCTGCCCCGCCTCGTAGGCATCACCTGGGGCCTGCCGCACGTCTACAATGCCGACGAGCCTCATGTGATCAACATGGCGGTCTCGCTGGCCGGCGGCCTGCGCCCGCACTCCTTCAAGTATCCCACGTTGTGGCCCGAAATGCTCGCCGCTGGCTATGGGGCCTGGTACGCGTTCTGGTCCGGCTTCGGCTTCCTGCGCGGCGCGCTCGACTTCGCGGCCAAGTACGCCTTCGAGCCGACGGGCTTCTACCTGATCGCGCGCGTGCTGTCGGGGCTCTGCCAACTGGGGGCCTTGATCGTGCTCGCGCGCTGTGAGCGCGGCAAGGACGCGCTGCGCTGGCCTTACGGCGCGGCGGTCCTGGCGGCTTCGCCCGCCCTCGTCGAGCTCGCCCACGCCGCCAAGCCGGACTCCTTCATGTTCCTTCTCGTCGCCGGCGCCACCGCCGCGGCCCTGCGCTTCCAGCGCGGCGGCGAAAAGGGCTGGCTGATGGGCTCGGCCGTCCTCGCGGGTTTGGCCTGCTCGGCGCAGTACACGGCCGCGCCCGCGGGGCTGGTCGTGCCCCTGGCCTGGCTCCTGCGCGCGGGCGGCCCCGCTCCGTTCTCCTGGCTGCTCCAAGCGGGGCTCCTGTCGGCCCTCGGCTTCTCTGCGGGCACGCCTTACGCGCTCATCGACCATGAGCGTTTCCTGGCCGACTGGCGCGACTACGGCGATCTGGGGAGGCTCAAGCCCCACGACGCGGTCGAGACCGCTCGTCTGGTGATGAAGAACCTCTGGTGCTTCGGGGGCGAGGGCTCGCCGGCCGGGGCGGCCGCGCTCCTGGGACTCGCCGCCGTCGCCCGCAAGGAGGCCAAGCGCGCCCTTCTTCTCCTGATGCCGGTCGGAGTCTACGCGGCCCTGCTCTCGGCCAGTTTCGATGGGGGAGTGCCGCGGTATCTTCTGGGCGCCTATCCGGCGCTGGCCCTCTTGGCCGGAGAGGGGTTGTCGCTGTTGGGAGGGACCGGCGCCTGGCGGCGAGGCGTCGTCGCGGCGCTGGCGCTGGCTCCGGGTCTCTTCCTCACGTGGCAGCAGGATGCGGACCTTCTGCGCCCGGACACGCGCGCGCAGGCCGCCGCCTGGCTGCGGGAGACCGTGCCCGCGGGCGCGAGCCTCCTCCTAGACCAGCCGCATGCGGGTCCGCTGGCCTATCCCTTGAAGGAGCAGTGCGAGGAACTGGCCGAGCGCGCCGAACGGGCGGGTTCGCCGCGCGCCCGTCTCTTGCGCGCCATGGCCGCCCGGCATCCGGGCGGAGGCTGGCGCATCTACCGCATCCAGCGCGCCGCGCGCGACCTCTGGTCTTCGCCCCGGCACGTCGCCGCCTCGCAGGCCGACGGCGAGTTCCTGGACGTGCGCCCGGGCCTCGACTTGGTCCGCGCGGCGCGCGTGGACTGGGTCGTCACCACCAGCTACGGCGCCGATCCTCGCCGCTCTCGCGAGTTGGCCACCTTCTTCTCGGAGTTGGCCGAGCAGGCCGACCTCGTGCGCGAGTTCCCTTCCGGCCCCGGCGCGGCCGCCGGGCCCTGGCTGCGGGCCTACCGGCTGCGGCGGTAAAGCTACTTGCGGCGCCCGACGGTCGTGTAGGCGGTCTCCTTCGGACCCGTGTAGATCTGCCGCGGACGGCAGATCTTGAAGTTCGGGGCCTCGTTCATCTCCTTCCACTGGGCGATCCAGCCGGGCAGGCGGCCGATGGCGAACATGACGGTGAACATGTTCGTCGGGATGCCGACGGCGCGGTAGATGATGCCGCTGTAGAAGTCCACGTTCGGGTAGAGCTTGCGGGAAATGAAGTACTCGTCCTTGAGCGCGGCTTCCTCGATCTGCTTGGCGATGTCGAGCAGGGGGTCGTTGATGCCGAGCTTATTGAGCACCGAGTCGCAGGCCTTCTTGATGATCTTCGCGCGAGGATCGAAGTTCTTGTAGACGCGGTGGCCGAAGCCCATGAGGCGCGCGCCGCTGTCCTTGACCTTGACCTTGGCGAGGTAGTCCTTCGGGGAGATGCCGCTCTCCCAGATCTGCTGGAGCATCTCGATGACTTCCTGGTTGGCGCCGCCGTGGAGCGGGCCCCAGAGGGCGGAGATGCCGGCCGAGACCGACGCGAAGAGGCTCGCGCGGCTGGAGCCGACCATGCGCACCGTGGAGGCGCTGCAGTTCTGCTCGTGGTCGGCGTGGAGGATAAGGAGCAGGTCCAGGGCCTTGGCCACTTCCGGATCCGCCTGGTAATCCTCGGCCGGGACCGCGAACATCATTTTAAGGAAATTCGCGGCGTAGTCGAGCTTGTTGTCCGGGTAGACGAAGGGGTGACCGATCGATTTCTTGTGCGAGTAGGTGGCGATGGTGGGAAGCTTGCCCAGCAGGCGATAGATGGAGAGATCCAGATCCTTGCGGCTGGTCGCCTTGCCCGGAGCGTTCTGGTAGAAGGTGGACAGAGTGCTGACCGCCGAGGCCAGCGTCGCCATGGGATGCGCGTCGCGGGGGAAGCCCTCGTAGAAGTGTTTCATGTCCTCGTGGAGCATCGTGTGGCGGGTGATGTTGACCGTGAAGGCCTCGAGCTCCTTCTTATTGGGCAGGCGACCGTAGATGAGGAGATAGCTCGTCTCGACGAAGGTGGACTGCTCGGCCAACTGCTCGATGGGAATGCCGCGATAGCGCAGGATGCCGCGCTCGCCGTCGAGGAAGGTGACGGAGCTCAGGCAGGAGCCCGTGTTCATGTAGCCGTTGTCGAGCGTGATATAGCCGGTCTGCGCGCGGAGCGCGCAGATGTCGATGGCCCGCTCGCCCTCGCTGCCCTCGATGATCGGCAATTCGATCTCCTTGCCGTCCAACTTCAGAATCACGGTCTTGCCCATGTCTTCGCTCCTCTCCCGCTTGATCGGCTCCGGCGCGCTCGGCGCGCCTTTGATCCAGGGTATCATAATATTTCTCCGAGGCGAGGTTGAGCGCCGGCTCGGGTGCATCCACTGAAAGTGGCGCGCCTGACCGGGCATGGCCTGCTTGCTTGATATAGCGCGGCGGGTCCTGTCGGCGGGGGCCCCATCGCCCCTCTGCGCGCCGTCGCCTATCGGTGCCGTTCGCGCACCCGGGGCGATCCAACCCCCGCCATCACCCGCCGCGCTCAAGGAGCAGGCCAAGCCCTCTGAGCACGCACCTACTTTCAATGGCCTGCACTTGGGGGTGAGAAACGAAAAGCCCCTGCATGGCAGACTCGTATCTCCTCGTCACCGGCGACGGCTGCTTCAAGGCCGGCGAGGAACTTCTGCGCCTCGTCACGGGACTGCCCCGCCGCGGCGCGCCGGCCGACTTCCAGAGGGCGCTCGCGGAGTTGGACTCTCCGGGCGCCTTCGCGACGCTGGTCGCCAACGGGACCCTGACGCCGGAGAATACCCGGCCGCTCCACCGGAGGATATTCTCGGCGCTCCTGCAGCCCCGGTTGACCTTGCTCAAGCCGCTCGTCCAAGAGAGGGCGTTCCGGCGCCTCGGCCTGGACCCGGAGCGCTGCGGATCTAAAGCCTTCGCGCTCAACGGCCTGCTCGCCGCCTCCGGCGCGGCCCTTTCCGCCGCCGTCTGGCTCCTTGCGCCGCGCCCGGCGGCCCTGCATGGCGGTACGGGCGCGGCGACCGTTCTTCTCGCCTTGGCCGGGATGATCGTACACGAGTTGGGACATTCGGCCTCGACTTGGGCGCTGGGCCTGGGGGCGCGGCCCATCGGCCTCTCGCTCTACTTGTACTGCCCCGTCTTCTACACCAACGTTTCCGGCATCCGCTCCCTCGACCTGCGCGGCCAGATCGCCGTCAGCTTGGGGGGCTTCTCCGCCCAGACCCTCTATATGCTCGGCCTAGAGGCGGCCTTCCTGGCGACCGGCCAGGACGCCTTACTGCTGGCCCTCCAGGCGCTGTCCGGCCTTCTGATATTCAACCTCAACCCGCTCCTGCACACGGACGGCTACTGGTGCTATCACGACATCTACGAGCGCTTCCAGGAGCGCCGATGGGTGAGGGCCCTCCACACCGCCTATCTGGCGGCCTTCTCGGGCTACACGGTCTATCTGGTCTGGAGGGGCGGTCTCTTCCTGTCGGCGGCGCTGCGCCGGTTCCTGGCGGACGGGCGCCTGTGCGCCGGGGAGGGCGTCCGCCTCCTGTTCTGCGGCTATCTGGGCGTCATGCTCGCGCAGGGCGTCCGGGCCAGGATGGGGGAAGTGTTGAAGCGTTGAGAATGTCCGAAGATGCGGGCCTTGGGGCCTGGGAAGCGGTGGGTCTAGGGGCCCTTTCCCGTATCAAGTCGGTGAATGACAATTTTCATACAGTGTTCTCACTGCCTTAACACATGAACACCGACAATCGATGGCCTCTCGCAACTCGGTTCTATCTGCTCGTGGCAGGGGATAATCATGACCGCATGACTCGAGAGCAAACAAGATGACGACGCTTGGACCGGTCCGACTCCGACGCTCGTTCGATGCTCGAATCGACCACGATGGGCCGTTTGGGTCCTGGGACCTGGGTCTTAATGCCGTTGTCGGAATCCATTGTTTCGATTAAGCTTTCTCATGCGCTTCCACGAGTTGAGTCTTGCGTCCCTGCTCGTAACAGCTGCGGCGCAGGCAGGGGCGTCCGGGTCTGCGCGAGTCTCGGTCATCCCGAGCATCACCTATTTCCCCGAAACCGCAACTATCGGCGTTGCGCCCATGCTCTCCGAGTTATCGTTGGCTCTTCCCTCAGCCGTTGGAACCATTCTCGCGGCTCCCGTTCCAGGCCTGACCGCTCAGCTTGCCTCATTGCCTGCATCTGAGATCCAGGCTAAGTTCGCTATAGCCTCGACGTATCCAGAGCCGCAGGATCCATCCGCGATTCCTGTCCCGACCGCGTCTCGATCATCCATTCTCGACGGCGTCGACAGAGATGGCAAGACGGACAAGATGTCCGAGGATCAGCGATTTGACGGTACCACATCGCGTTCGTCCGCAGTCGATTCATGGCCCGTCGATTCCCGATCTCCGTCCATCATCAGGCGGGTTATGACGACGATTCTGAATCCAAAGATGCTCTGGCGAAAGATTCCAGGCAAGAGAGGCCGAATGGACACCAAGGAAGACATCATCAAGAAGCTGGGGCTTCTCCCCCTGCCAGGGGAGGGCGGCTACTACCGGGAGACTTACCGTAGCGGTGCGACCGTCGATGCTAAGTCGGTCGGCATCGATGCCGAAGGTCGCCGCAGCGTGGGTACCGCGATATTTTACCTCGTGGGCCCTGATGAGTTCTCGGCCTTGCATCGGCTGAAAACCGATGAGCTATTTCACTTCTATGCCGGAGATCCGGTCGAGATGCTTCAGATTTCCGAGGATGGAACGGTGAAGAAAGTCCTTCTTGGTCCTGATGTCTTGAGCGGCCACGAGCCTCAGGTGCTCGTCCAGGCGGGCGTTTGGCAAGGCACACGGCTGCAAGGCCGGGGCTCTTGGGCGTTGCTGGGGACCACCATGGCGCCGGGCTTTGAATTCAGCGACTTTGAACTTGGCGCTCGAAAAGCTCTGACGGCGCGTTACCCGAAGCTTACGGCCGACATCGAACGCTTCACGCGCAGTGAGTAGTTCTCTTGCGATTCGCCGATAAGCTCTTCCTTTTCGCCTTTCTCATCGCCGCATCACTAGGTCTCGGTGTCACGCTGGCCGCCCGCGCCTACATGAAGACTCAAGCGCGGTTGACCTACGTCGCAAAATGCTCGCTGTTCGCAGATTCCCTCGGCCACACTCTGAATCAATTGGAGTCTAACGCTGAGACGTTGCTCTACGGAGTAGGCCGGGCGGTTGTCCTTGATGACGACCAGCACGGTCCACTGCCGACAGGTCGCTTAAAAGGGCTGCGCGATGAACTCGGAGTTACACACCTATTCATCATCGACGCCAAGGGGCGTTTCATCCGCTCGACGAACGAGGATCCGAATTTAATCCCGAACCTCTACTCATTCTGTCCCAAGTATGCCGATCTCGTGACAGGAAGGGCCAGATCGATGACGACGCCCATCATTCCCCCGAACCCTGAGCCGAAGCCATTCAAGTTCCTGACGCTGCCGAATCGGGCTCGGACCCGACTCATCGAGGTCGGTTTGCGCGTGGACTTCATCGGCAAGGTGCTGTCTAAAGGCGCGGCCTCGGAGCGGCCCGGCGCGCCGCCCGAGGTATTCCTGCTGTCGAGCCTGCTCGACTCCGTCGTCACCGAAAAGCGCCTACAGTTCCGCTCCAGGATAGGCGTCGAGATCGAGAACCGCGTCGACGCCGCTTCCTACGGCCTGTTCGCCATGGTCCAGGCCGTCGAGTTCAAGCGGCTCATATCGAACCTGGTCAACAACGCCGTGGAAGCCCTGGGCGATGAGGGCACGGTCACGGTGCGCCTGGTCGCGCAGGCGGATCGGCTCCGGCTTGAGGTCCAGGACACCGGGAAAGGCATCCCGCCCGAGATTCTGGCCAAGCTCGGGGCGCGGGGCGAGACCCACGGCAAGGCCGGCGGCTTGGGCCTCGGCCTCTACCACGCCCGCGCGTCCGCCGAGTCCTGGGGCGGATCACTGGAGCTTCAGTCCGAAACGGGCCGGGGAACGACCGCGATCCTGAACCTTCCCCAGGCCCGCCCGCCGGAGTGGTTCGTCTGCGTTCTGGAACTTGACCCTCGGCGGCCCGTGGTCGTGCTCGACGACGACACGAGCATCCACCAGGTCTGGCAGGGGCGCTTCGACTCCTTGCGACCGACGGGACAGGCTCTTGAGGTCCTGCACTTCTCGACGCCCGCCGAGCTGCGCGGCTGGGTGAAGGCCGACGCGGCGCGGGCGCGGGGCACCGTTTACTTGATGGACTATGAGCTGTTGGGCCACCAGGACACCGGCCTGTCGCTGATCGCGGAGCTGGGCCTCGGCGAGCGGGCGATCCTGGTCACGAGCCGTTTTGAGGAGGATGCGATCCTCGCGGAATGCCTGCGGCTCCAAGCCCGCATGATTCCCAAGGGCCTGGCGGGCTTCGTTCCCATTCGGGTCCGGCCGGCGGCCGGCGCGGGCGAGCCTGGGCCGGACGGGCGCAGCGCGCGGCTCGACGCGGCGCTCATCGACGACGACGCGCTGGCAAGGATGACCTGGAACATGGCGGCCAAGCGGGCGGGGAAAACCCTCCAGACGTACGCGGACGCGGCGGCCTTCCTGGCGGATCTGGACGCGGGCTCCATCCCCGCGGATACGCCCGTCTACATCGACTCAAGCCTCGCCGACGGGGTCAAGGGCGAGGACGCGGCCCGGGAGATCGCCCGCCGCGGCTTCAAGGAAATTCGGCTGGCGACGGGCCATGAGCCTTCATCGTTTCCCGCCATGGCGCACATCCGCGAGGTCGTCGGGAAAACGCCCCCGTGGGGCCTGGATGATGCCGATAGGACCCCCGGCTGACGGACTGCAATCAAAGGCTCCGACGATACGCTGCCGCCGCCCTCGCCCTCTGCTCGGGGGCCCAGACATTCCGGGTCTTCTGATCCTTCATATCGCACCCAGTCGGCCTATGTGAAAAAATCTGAATTCGCTTAAAATGAATGGCGTCGGCGTGATATGTCTATCGAATGACGCAAGGAGATGAAGGCATGAAAAAGATCAGTGTGATCGTGGGGCTTTTGTGCTTGGCTGGCGGGCGAGCCTATGCAGGCGCCTTTGAAGATCAAGCGCGACAGGTGGGTGAAGAAATAACAACGGAAGTTAATGATGCCAAGGCAAAAATCGCAGCGTCCCAGGTCGAGCACGCCGCAGCCGACAAGGCAGCCGCTGAAAAAGCCGCATCATTGCAATGTTATCCCTTGTACAGTGTTGACTATAGAAAGGAGAGAAACTCGGCCGGCATATTTTACTGGATGGCTCCGACGAGCAAGGATCTGGATGCCGGCGTTTCCTTCGACGGCGGTTTTTTCCCGAACTTTTCGGTGGACTTGGCTCAGTTTGACCGGGTCGAGCAGAATAAGACCGGGAGCAGTGGGCGAGGCGTCAGCTTAACAGGCAACGCCGATGATGCTAAGATTCTACCAGTGGTTGATGTTTACGTGAATCCCTATTACCGACGCGAAATTCAGGCCGGGAATTTTGAAGGATTCACCCTTACCATCAGCCAGGTCAAAAAATCCAAGGAGGATGTCCCTGCCGGCGAACGGATAGGAAGCTCTCCATACGACGGTATTTATGTGCGGTCTACACAGATACGCGTCAATGCCGTTAAGGGAGTGGACTTCAAGGTGACTCTTGACTCGTTGGTGGATGGCGTCAGGAGCATCGAATTCGACTGCCGTCTCCGATAACGCTGGGGGAGGGATATCCTATAATCCTTCTCTCATGCCCAAGCCCAAAGTCATCGTCGTCATGCCGGCCTACAACGCGGAGAAGACCCTCGAGCGCACCATCAAGGACATCCCGCCGGGGTCCGTCGACGAGGTGATCCTCGTCGACGACCGTTCGCGCGACGCGACCGTGGCGCTGGCCCGGAAGCTGGGCCTGACCGTCATCGAGCACCAGACGAACCAGGGCTACGGCGGCAACCAGAAGACCTGCTATCGGGAAGCCTTGAAGCGCGGGGCAGACGTGGTCGTGATGGTCCACCCGGACTATCAGTACGACGCGCGCCTGGTGCCCATCATGGCGGACCTCATCACCCACGACATCTGCGACATGGTCTGCGGCAACCGCATCCGCACCCGCTGGGAGGCGCTGGGCGGCGGGATGCCGGTCTACAAGTACCTCTTCAACCGCCTGCTGACCATGTTCGAGAACGCGGTCACCGGCCAGAACCTGGGCGAGTGGCACTCCGGCCTGCGCGCCTACTCGCGCAAGTGCCTGGAGACCGTCCCCTGGGAGAAGAACTCCGACGACTTCGTCTTCGACCAGCAGTTCCTCATCCAGGCCGCCCTGCTCAAGCAGCGCCTGGGCGACGTCCCCGTGGCCGCGCGCTACTTCGCCGAGGCTTCCTCCATCAACTTCCGCCGTTCCTGCGTGTACGGGCTGTCGGCCCTCTACTGCCTGGCCCTCTCCGTGCTCCAGCGCCTGGGGCTGGCGCGCTTCGAGCTCTTCGAGCCCAAACAGCCGTGATGAGCGGACCCATCCTCGCCGCGCTGACGGTCGCGCTCGCCGCGGCGGTCGCCGCGGATGGATTGCTCCCCGCCTTGCGGCCCGGAATCCTCCCCCTGCTCCTGCTCATCCTCTCGGCCGCGGCCGCGGCCGGCGCGGGCCGGCGCCTGGTCGCTCTCCTGACCGACGCTCTCGCTGAAGAGGAGAAGACCGTCGCTGGCGTCACGCTCGGCCTCGGATTAATCGCCCTCTCCGTCTTTTGCCTCGGTTGTTTCGGTCTCTTCAAACCTTGGGCGTGCTCGGCCCTGCTGGGTCTTTTCTGGCTCGTCGCTTGGCCTGAAGTCCGTCCGATGCTGGACTCGATGTCCTCGGGTCTTCGCCGCGCCGTCGAGAGGCCGTGGTTGTGCCTCTTGATCGGCTTGCCCCTGTTGGCCGCGCTCTGGGCCTGCCTCGTGCCGCCTCATCAGTATGACTCTCTCGTCTATCATCTCAAGCTCCCCCAAGAGTATCTCCGCGTCGGCCGCCTGCACGCTCCGGAAGGCCTGGTCTATTCCCACTTCCCGCAGAACGGCGAGATGCTCTTCACCCTGGCCTTGGCCCTCGGCTCGGACCTCCTGGCGCAGATGTACGTCTGGCTGGCCGCGGCGCTGACCGTCGTCTGGCTGCTGAGCTTCGGCCGCCGTCTGACCCCCGCCGCCCCTTGGGCGGCGGTCTTGGTGGGGACGCATTCCGCCGTGCTGGTCATGTCATCGACCACTTACGTCGAGCCGCTGGTGATGCTGTGGAGCACCGCCGCGATCCTCGCCTTCGAGATCTCCGATGTCGGCGAGAAGAAGGGACTTCTCGCCCTGTCGGCATTATTCACGGGCTTGGCTTTGGGCACGAAATATTATGCCGGCCTGACCGCTCTGATCATCGTCTTGAGACTGCTGTACCGCCGTCGCCTGCGTGAATCGCTTCTCTTCTCTTCCGTCGCCGTCGGACTGTTCGCTCCGTGGTTGGTTAAGAATTGGATGCTGGTGGGCAATCCCGTCTTCCCGTTTCTTTATCAATTTTTCCCGGCCACGGCCGTCGGTTGGACCGCGGACTTGGCCTCCGGTTATTTCTCGGTCCTGACCGAATACGGCCACGCCCACGGCTTGCTCCGGGACCTGGCGTCGCTGCCCGTCCTGCTTTTTCGCAATCCCCTGCGCTTTGGAGGGGGAATGGACGTGCTGGGCGACATCGGCTGGGACCTGACCCTCTGGTTGTGGCCCCTCGGCCTGTGGGCAGCGTGGAAGAAGAGGGGCCCGCGGGGCCTGGCTCTCTTCACGCTCCTTTACTTCACGGGCTGGTTCGCTACGGGCGTGGTCCTGCGCTTCCTGACGGCGCTGGCGCCCGCCATGGCGCTGCTTGGCGCGGCGGGAGTCGCGGACCAGCGCTCGAGGACCTCGCCGCTCTTCCGCGGCCTGGCCGCGGCCGCGGCGGGGGTCCTGATCGTCTCGCATCTCTTCCTCGCCCTGTTCGTGCACGGGGTCTTCGGCTCCGGGTCCGTCCTTCTGGCCTTGGAGGACCGGGAGGCCTTCCTTGCCAAGCGCCTCGACTACTATCCGTGCGCGACGTACGCCCGGGAGCGTCTCGGGCAAAATGATAAAGTCCTCGTCGTGGGGGAGCAGCGCGGCTATTACCTGCCCCTGCCGCACCGGACCAGCACCGTGCACGCCCCGAACCCGTACCTGCGACGCGCCGACGAGGCCTCTTCCGCCGAGGATCTGGCCCGCGCCCTGCGCCGCGACGGCTACACGCGCCTGCTCTTCGTGCCGCGCGAAGCCCGCCGCCTGGGATCAGGCCTCGGCGCACTCACCGAGCGCGGCCGGGCCAATTGGCTGGGCCTGGAGTCGCTCCTGAAGACGGAGTTCCGCGGCCCGGCCTGTCTGGTCGCCTCCCTGGAGTCCGCGCGATGAAGGCCGATTTCGGTCTCTACGCCGCCTGCTTCGCGGCGGCGGCCACGATCACCTTCTTCCTGACGCCGCTCGTGCGCCTGGTCTCGATCCGCTTCGGCTTTCTCGACACGGTGAGCTCCGAGGTCAAGACGCACAAATCGCCCACTCCCATCTTCGGCGGCGTGGCCATCTACGCCGGCTTCGTGGGCGCGGTCCTGCTCCTGCGCTTGACCACGAACTTCCCTTCGGGCACTCTCTACAATCTCCGTGCCCTGGTCCTGGGGGCCACGCTGGCCTTCCTCCTCGGGCTCGCCGACGACCTCAATCGTCCCTCGGGTCTCGGGTATAAGCCGAAGTTCCTGGTGCAGTTCCTGGCGACGGCGCTCCTGGTGCGCTTCGGCTTGCGCATCCGCTTCATTCACCCGCCTTGGGTCGCCGGCTTCGTCACCATCGTCTGGGTCGTGGGCGTGACCAACGCCTTCAACATCATAGACATCATGGATGGTCTGGCCGCCAGCCAGGCCCTGGTTGCGGCCTGCGGGTTCCTGCTCGTGTCCCTTCCTTCCGAGGAGTTGTATGTGAACTTCGCCTCGGCCGCCGTGGCGGGCGCGGCCCTGGGCTTTTTGCCCTGGAATCTCTCCCGGCGCCACAAGGTCTTCATGGGCGACTCGGGCAGTCTCGTCATCGGCTTCCTCCTGGCGGGCATCTCCCTGGGCGCGCGCTATTCCGACGTCAACAACGTGGGCGTCTTCGCCCCGCTGCTCATCCTCTTTGTTCCCGTCTTCGACACCTTCTTCGTGAGCATCCTGCGCCTCAACCAGGGGCGCTCGCCCTTCCTCGGCTCGCGCGATCACTTCGCCCTGCGCCTGGAGCGCCTGGGCTTCCTGCGCGACCATGTCGTGCTCATGGCCGCGCTGGCGGCCACCTTTTTCTCGTTCTGCGCTTTCCTCGCGACGGTCTATCCTCTCAAGGGCGCGCTCGCCCTGTACGCGTTGGTCGCCGCGGTGGTCTTCTGGCTGGGCCGCCGCATGGCGCTCATCGACATGCGATGAAGACCGACGTCCTCATCCTGGGCGCGGGCCTGGCCGGCCTCTCGACGGCCCACCACCTGCTCGGGCTCGGAGTGCGCTCGCGCCTGGTCGTGGAGGCGAAGCCGACGGTGGGCGGCGTCGCCGGCTCCGTGACGAAGAACGGCTTCACCTTCGACTACACGGGCCACCTCCTCCATCTCCACGACCCCTACGGCAAGGGATACGTCCTGGACCTGCTTAAGGGGAATCTCGCCGTCCACGAGCGCCGGGCGGCGATTTTTTCCAAAGGGGTCATGACGCGCTACCCGTTCCAGGCCAATACGAAGGGCCTTCCCCTCGGCGTGGTGGTGGACTGCGTGGCCGGCTTCCTCGAGACGGTGCACCGGCCGAGCGGTCCGTCGAAGCGAGGTGATTTTCTCTCCTGGTGCCGCGCCGCCTTCGGCGACGGCATCACTCGTCATTTCATGCGGCCGTACAATGAGAAACTCTGGCAGACGAGTCTGGCGCGGATGACGACCGAATGGCAGGGCCGCTTCGTGCCCAAGCCCTCCGCCACCGAGGTCCTCTACGGCGCGCTGGCCGACCAGAACAAGCGCTTCGGTTACAACGCCTCCTTCCGCTACCCGGTCCGCGGCGGCATCCAAGCCCTGCCCGACGCCTTGGCCCGCCGCCTGGAGCCCGGCGTGGTCCGCACCGGCGCTCGCGTCACGGCGGTGGACCTGCGGTGGAAGGTCGCGCAGGTCGCGGGCCTCGGGGAAGTCCGCTACGAGCGCCTGGTGAACACCCTCCCGCTGACGACATTCCTGGACCTCGCGGGTCCCCTGCCGGACGCGGTGCGGCAAGCCCGAGGGCGCCTGCGCTGGAACGCCGTCTGGAACCTCAACCTGGGCGTCGCCCGTCCGGTCGTAGGCGACCGGCACTGGGTCTATTTCCCCGAGAAGAAGTTCCCGTTCTACCGGGTCGGCTTCTCCAGCAATTTCTCTTCCGCCGCGGCGCCCGCGGGCCACAGCGCCCTCTACGTCGAGGTCGCGCGGCCGGGCGGCGCGCGCGTGGACACGGCGAAGCTCGAAGTCTCGATCCTCGACGGCCTGCGGGAGGCCGGGATCTTGAAGAAGCGCGACGAGATCTCGACCATGGCTTGGATGCCCATCCCGGTCGGTTATGTCGTCTATGATTTCGCCCGCACCCCGGCCGTGAACGCGATCTTGCGCCACCTAGCCAAGCTCGGAGCGCAATCCATCGGCCGCTACGGGGGCTGGAAATATTCCTTCATGGAGGAAACCCTCCTCGACGGCAAGCGTTGCGCCGAGCGCCTGGCCGGCGTCGCCTCCGCGCGCCCGGCCGCGGCGGGCGGGGAGCTTCAACCCCTCGCATGAGACGCGCCGTCCTCCTCGCCGCCTCCGCCGCCGTCCTGCTCTCGGCCTGCGTGGCCGAGAGCGTGGAGCGCCGCCGTCCCCGCAAGGGTCCGGTCAAAGAAGTGGGTTATGTGGATCTCGGCGGAGGCAGCGTGCGCTACTCCCTCGACGGCTGGTCCTGGTTCGTAAAGGGCCGCCGGCGGCACGCCCGCCGCCTCATGCGCAAGAACTGCGGCAAGGACCTGGAGCCGCGCGTCGTCGACGAGTACGCCCGCCAGGACGCCGACGCGCCCTACGTGGGCGACGACCTGGCCGTCAACATCCAGCATGGCGGCGAGCATTACAAGATCGAGCCGTTCATCCATCTTGTCTACGAGTGCCGCCTCGCCGGCTCCCCAGAGGTGATGGCTTCGACCGCGCCGGCTCGGATGCCCCTGCTCGTGATCCCGCCCGTCTTGTCTTCCACCTCGACTGTCCCCTCCCTGGAGCCTTCCCGATGATGAAGCTCGACCGACCCCTCTGCATTTTCGACCTGGAGGCCACGGGCGCCGACCCGCAGAGCGACCGCATCGTCGACGTCTGCGTCTTGCGCTTCGAGGCCGACGGGAGCCGGAGCCTCTTCTCCTCGCTGGTCGACCCCGGCGTTCCCATCCCGGCGGAGGCCACGGCCATCCATAAGATCACCGACGACATGGTGAGAGGCGCGCCCGCCATCAAGGACCTGGCCCCGAAGCTCTTGGAGCTCTTCGAGGGCGCCGACCTCGCAGGCTTCAACGCGGTCAAGTACGACATCCCCCTGCTGACCAACGAACTCAAGCGCGCCGGCTTCGACTGGCCGCTGGCGGGCAAGCGGGTCGTGGACGCCTTCACGATCTTCGCGCGCAAGGAGCGCCGCGATCTGACGGCCGCCTACAAGTTCTACTGCGGCAAGGACCTGGCCGGAGGCCACCGCGCCGAGGCGGACGCGCGCGCCACGGCCGAGGTGCTCTTCGCGCAGGTGGAGCGCTACGCGGACCTGCCCAAGGACGCGGCGGGCCTAGACGCGTTCTGCTCCGCCGTGGACCCCGGCCGCGTGGACGCGGAGGGGAAGTTCGTCTGGAAGAGCGGCGAGGCCGCGTTCGGCTTCGGCAACAAGCACAAGGGCAAGACTCTGCGCGAGGTGGTCGCTCAGGACCGCGGCTACATCAACTGGATGATCGACAAGGGCAACTTCAGCGCCGACGTGATCCGGATATGCCGCGAGGCCCTCGACGGCAAGTTCCCGGCCAAGAAAGCCTCGGCATGAAGAAGGAGACGGCGGTCATCCTCCTGTCAGGCGGTCTGGATTCGACGACGTGTCTCTTCTGGGCGCGCAAGAAGGGCTACCGGCTCGTGGCGCTCTCCATCAGGTACGGTCAACGGCATGATCGCGAACTCCTTGCGGCCCGGGCCGTGGCGAAGAAAGCGCGGGCGCCTTTGCGCGAGGTGTCGTTGTCTTTGCCGTGGTTGTCCGGCTCGTCTCTCATGAATCGCCGCCTGAAGCTGCCGGAAATGCCTCTATCGAGGATCGGCCGCGGCGCAATCCCCTCCAGCTATGTCCCGGGACGCAACACCATCTTCCTCGCCCTCGCGACGTCGCTTGCGGATTCGGTCGGGGCGAGAGCGATCGTCATCGGCGCCAATGCCCTCGATTACTCCGGCTATCCCGACTGCCGCCCTTCGTTTCTGGACGCCTTCTCCAAAGCGGCCAAGCTGGGCACGAAGCGCGGGACTGAGAAGAAACCGCTGAGGGTCTTGGCGCCGTTGCTGCGTCTAGACAAGAAGGGGATCGTGCGCCTGGCGGAAAAGGTCGGAGCGCCGTTGTCTTTAACTTGGTCGTGCTACGCCGGGGGCTCGCGGCCGTGCGGCCGTTGCGATTCGTGCCGGCTCCGCGAGAAGGGCTTCCGGGAAGCAGGCGTCGAGGATCCCGCGCTTTGAGGGCGCTGAAGCTCTCCGACGAGTCCCGCGCCCGCATGGTGTCGGTCTTCTCCTCGCTTCAGGGCGAAGGCCTGCGCGTGGGCGAGAGGCAGATCTTCGTGCGCCTGGGCGGATGCAACCTCCGCTGCGACTATTGCGACGAGCCGGACGCGATTCCGATCCCCTCCGGCAAGGTCGTGAGCGCCGGGTTCGTGAAGTCCGCCATCGCGCGTTTAGACCGCGGGCGTCGGCATCGCAGCGTCTCCTGGACGGGGGGAGAGCCCCTCCTTCACGCCGCGTTCTTGAGGCCCCTGATGGGATGGGTGCGTGTTCGGGGGCTGGAGAATTATCTGGAGACCAACGGGACGCTGCCGGCCGCCATGCGCGCCCTGGCCCCGCTCTGCGACACGGTGGCCATGGACATTAAACTCCCGTCCTCCACGGGGCGCGAGAGTTGGGACCTCCACGAGTCCTTCCTAAAAGAGGCCCCGCGCGGGACTTTCGTGAAGGTTGTTTTGACTTCGCTCTCGACCGAGGGGGAGTGGCGCCGGGTGCTGTCGCTCCTGCGCGGCGCGCCCCGGCGCCTGCCTCTGGTGCTCCAGCCGGCGACCCCGTTGCACGGCGCGCAGGCGATTGCGCCCGCGCGCTGCCTGCGCTTCGAGGACTTGGCCAGGCGGGTCGTGCGGGACGTGAGGGTGGTGCCTCAGTGGCACCACTACTGGCGCCTTCCCTGACGGACAGGAGGCGCCGAGACAGGCGTCCTTTTAATCGGACCGTCTCAGCGCCTCGTAAGTCACCCGCCCCGAATCCGTAACGCCCGCCACTCCAGGCGGCCCGACGCGTCTCGGCAAACCCGCGACGGGCGCCTCACGACGACGGCCTTCGACTCCGACCTCCGGTTCCGGCCTCAGCCTCAACCCGGGGTCCTTCTTGAGCGCCTCCGACACCGGGTTCGGGACGGGTGACGATATTGAGTATAGCTCCGATTTTTTTTCAGTCAAGGCCCAAAAAATTGTGGGCCTTGACGACGGAGAGCGCGGCGTTTGCGTAGCTGCGGACCGGTCGCGGGCGATGCTTACAGCGGCGGGGCGCCGGGGCGCTGGAAGCGCCGGGCCAGTTCTTCCCGGTTCAGGGAGAGCATGGTGCGCCGGCCGTGCGGGCAGGCGGAGCCGTCCTTGCAGTCCTTGAGGAGGTCGAGGAGCTTGTAGGCTTCTTCCTCTCCCAAACGATCGTGGGCTTTCACGGCCGCCTTGCAGGCCACCGTGGCGACGGCGTCGTGGCGCAGTTGGGCGGCGTCATCGACGGGGTCCGAGAGAGAGTCCACCACGCGGTGCACGAGCCTTTTGACGTCCTCGGCCGCGGTGAAAACGGCGGGGATGGCCGTCACGTGGAGGCCGTTCTTGCCGCGGGCCTCGATGTCGAAGCCGATCTTGCGCAGACGCCCGGCCTTCTCCAGCGCCAGGCGCGCGGCGCTGGCCGGCAGGTCCACGGGGACGGGGAGCAGCAGCTTCTGGGACTTGGCCCCGCCTTGCGCGATCTCCGCCATGAGCTGCTCGAAGAGGATGCGCTCGGCCGCGGCGTGTTGGTCCAGCACGAAGAGCCCGCCCGAGGCCTCGAAGAGGAGATAGCTGCGTTCGATCTGGCCCAGGCAGCGGAAGGGCGGCGTGTACCAGGCGGGCGCGCCCTCGGGTGCGACCAGGGCCATGGCGGCGCCCAGCTTGAGCTGCTTGAACTCCTCGGGGAAGAAGGAGCGGCCGCCGAGGTAATGCGACGGGGCCTCCTGCGGCGCGGCGAAAGCCGGGGCCGGGGCGTCGGCCGTCATGGAGGCGCCCTCGGGCGAGATCGTGATGGGGGGGGGCGCGGTCGTGATCCCGGGGGGCGTGATCGTGATCGGGGACGCGGCCTTGGCCTTGGCCAGGGCCGACGCGGTCAGGCCCGAGACGATCTCGAATATCTCGCCGTCCTTCTTGAATCGGATCTCGCGCTTGCCGGGATGGACGTTGACGTCGAAGGCGTCGGCGTTGAGCTCGAGCATCGCCACGCAGACGGGATGCTTGCCCGAGGGCCGCTCGCCGTAGGCCTTGTAGAGGGCCTGCTGGAGGATGCGCGAGGCGACCGGGCGCTTGTTGACGAAGAAGTGCTGGAAGTTGCGCGAGGAGGGCATCTTGTCGAGCGGGCTGACGAGCATTCTCACCCTGACGCCGGGGCGCTGCACGTCGATGGGCAGGAGGCCCCCGGAGAGATCGTCGCCCAGCACTTGGGAGACGCGCAGATCGAAATCCTGGAAGGCGTGGCCGGTGCGCTCCGGCTCGAAGTGGAGGACGAGGCGATTCTCGGACTTATAGGTGAAGCGCACGCCCGGGTTGGCGATGGCCGCTTCCTCGACGACGGACGCGAGCTTGGCGCGTTCGAACCCGTCCGACTTCATGAATTCGAGGCGGGCGGGCGTGTTGTAGAAGAGTTCCTTGACCAGGACCGTCGTTCCCGGCACCGCCGGCGACGGGCCGCTCGACTGGACCTTCCCGGCGTCGGCTGAGACGCGCCAGCCGGTTTTGGCTTGGCGCGTGGCGCTGGTGATGACGACCTTGGAGACGGCGGCGATGGCGTAGAGAGCCTCGCCGCGAAAGCCGAAGGTGGCGAGCGCGTCGAGGTCCTCGAAGGCGGAGAGCTTGCTCGTGGCGTGGCGCTCCAAGCATGCCCGCACGTCCGCTTCGTCCATGCCGCAGCCGTCGTCGGCCACGCGCAGGCTTACGCGGCCGGCGCCCGCGACGTCCACGTCGATGCGGGCGGCCCCCGCGTCCACGGAGTTCTCGATGAGCTCCTTGAGCATCGAGGCCGGGCGCTCGACGACCTCGCCGGCGGCGATGCGGGAGTAGACCGCCTCCGGCAATTGCTTGATGATCGGCATCAGAACATCTTTTTCAGGGCGTTGAGCGCCGAGAGCGCCTCGATGGGCGTCATGGTCTCGGGGTTGAGAAGCATGAGGGTCTGAAGGATCGGGTTCGTTTCGAAGAGCGGGAGATCCCTGGGCGAAGAGTCGCGCGCGGCTCTGCCCGCCAGGCGTCCGGAGGCGGACTCGTTCTCCAGGCCCGAGAGGATCTCGTTGGCGCGCGCGATGAGCGCAGCGGGCAGGCCCGCCAGCGCGGCCACGTGGATGCCGTAGGAGCGGTCGGCCGGGCCCTCGCCGATCTTGTGCAGGAAGACGACCTCGACGCGGCCCTCGGCATTGCGCCACTCTTTGACTTCCACGTTGACGTTGACCACGCCGGGCAGGGTCTTGGCAAGTCCGGTCAACTCGAAGTAGTGCGTGGCGAAAAGGGTGCGCGGGCCGCGAGGTTTCGAGTCGGCGCCGCCACCGTCGCCGTAGGCGCCGTGCAGATGCTCGAGTACGGCCCAGGCGATGGAGATGCCGTCGAAGGTGGAGGTGCCGCGGCCGACCTCGTCGAGGACGACGAGGGAGCGGGCGGTCGCCGAGCGCAGGATGTGCGAGGTCTCCTTCATCTCGACCATGAAGGTGGAGTCGCCCTGGGCCAGAGCGTCCTGCGCGCCGATGCGGGTCAGGATCTTGTCCACCACGCCCACGCGCGCCGAGCGCGCCGGCACGAAGGAGCCGGCCTGGGCCATGAGGGCGATGAGCGCGTTCTGGCGCAGGTAGGTGGACTTGCCCGACATGTTGGGGCCGGTCAGGATGAGGATCTGGGGGTCGCGCGCGTTGAGGACCAGCGAGTTGGGCACGAAGGCGCCCTGGGGGAGGAGGGCCGCCAGCACGGGATGGCGGCCCTCCACGATCTCGAGGTCGTGGGAGAGGTCCACTTTGGGCTTGACGAAGTCCTGCATGGCCGCGACGGCGGCCAGGGCCTGGAAGACGTCCAACTCGGAGAGGATCTCGGCGAGGCGCAGGAGCGGCGCGTCGTGCGCCAGGGCCTTCTCGCGGACCTCGTCGAAGAGATGCGCTTCCAGCCGCAGCATTTGATCTTCAGCGGAGAGGATTCGAGTCTCCAACTCCTTGAGTTCCGGGGTAATGTAGCGCTCGGCGTTGGTGAGAGTTTGCTTGCGGATATAGGTCGCCGGAGCCTTGGAAGATTGGGCTTTGGTGATCTCGAGATAATAACCGAAGACCGAGTTGTAGCCGGCCTTCAGGCTCGAGATGCCGGTGGCCTTCTTTTCGCGCTCTTCCAACTCGCGCAAGACTTGGTCCGAGTCGTTCTTCAGCCGTCGGAGTTCGTCCAACTCGGCATGGAAGCCCGGTCGGATCAGGCCGCCGTCCGAGAGTTTGGCCGGGGGATCGTCCGTCAGGGCCTTTTGGAGATATTCCCGCAGGGGTTCTATCGTCTTCGCCGTCTCTCGGAGGTCCTCGGCGAGGTCGGCCAGGCCCGAGGAGAAAGAGACTTCGGCGATCCATCGCTCCAAGTCCGGAAGACGGATGAGCGAACGGCGCAGCGCGCCCAGGTCGCGCGGCCCGGCCTGGCGGGTGGACAGGCGGCTCGTCACGCGCGGCAGGTCGGCGATCTGCTGGAGGAGGCGGCCCAATGACCGGCGCGCGTCGGGCTTATCGAGAAGGTCCTCGACGCAGTTCTGGCGGCGCTCGATTTCGCGCAGGTCCGTAGAGGGATGCAGGAGCCGGTTCTTGATCTTGCGGCTGCCCATGGGCGTGAGGCAGCCGTCGAGCAGGCCCCAGAGGGTGTGGCGCTTCTCGCCCGAGGCGGACTCGACGAGTTCCAGGGTGCGGATGGCGGTCTCGTCGAGCTGCATCACGGCCTCGGCTTCTTGGTACGCGGGCTCGGGAAGTTCGCGAAGCCGGAAGCGGGCCTCATCGACATATCGCCGCGCCGAAAGCGCGGCCTTCAGGGCTAAATGATGGTTCTTCCAGATCAACCCATCGGCCCAAGCCGGGAGCTCCCCGTTTTTCGCCGTTTCTTGTATGGTCAGGCAGGTTTTCGCCGGAAGGACCTGCCGCAGCCATAACGCGGAGGCCGCCTCTCTCGTGGCGACGACCTCGGCGGGGTTGATTCTCGCCAGCAGATCGAAGAGCTTGCGCGATTGGCGGTCGTTGAGGGTCTGGGTCGCCCACGACTCGCCGGTGGAGACGTCGAGGCACGCCGCGCCCCAGCCCGCCAGGTCGTGCTCGACGGCGACGAGGAAGTTGGAGGTCTTGGGGTCGAGGAGCTCGTCTTCGACCACGGTGCCGGGAGTGACCACGCGGATGACTCCGCGCGCCACGAGCTTCTTGTCCTTGGAGGGGGCTTCCAACTGCTCGGCGATGGCGATCTTGCGCCCCGCGCGCAGCAGGCGCGCCAGATAGTTCTGCGCGTTATGAAAGGGCACGCCGCACATCGGCACGCCCTGGCGCTGGGTCAGGACCAGGCCGAGGATTTGGGAAGCATCGCGGGCGTCGTCGCCGAAGAGCTCGTAGAAGTCGCCCAGGCGGAAGAACATCAGCGCCTGCGGGTGCCGGCCCTTGAGTTCCCGGTACTGCCGCATCACCGGGGTGTCGGGGAAGTCCTCCGTCGATAACATATTCAAATTATAGCAAGAGGCTACTTCGTCAGCGCGGTCTCGATGTCGCGCTCGACTTCGCGCAGGTCCTTGCCGCCGAACCAGCGGCGGAGCACGGCCCCGTTCCTGCCGATGAGGTAGGCCGTCGGCAGCCCGGGGGCCGACCAGCCGGCGGGCGGCCGCTCGCCGCCGTTCAAGATCACCGGATAGGGGATGGCCTGCTTGGTCAGAAAACGCTTGACCGCCCGCTCTCCTTCCTCGTCCATCGAGACGCCGAGGACGGCGAAGCCCTTGGGCGAGAGCCTCTTGTGGAGTTCGCCCAGCCCCGGGATCTCCTCGCGGCACGGGTCGCACCAGGTGGCCCAGAAGTCCACCAGCACGACTTTGCCCGCGTAGTCGGAAAGGGCGGCGGCGCCGCCGCCCGCGAGCGGTCCCGAGAGGGGAGGGGCCTTCGCGGAACCTGCCGGATCCCGGGACGCAGGTCCGGCGGCGAGCAGGTAGACGAGGACGGCGACGACGAGGAGGACGAGGGCGGCGCCGATCTTCTTCGATATCATCAGAGGGTTGATCCGACCAGGCTCTTGGGCATGATGCGGATGAACGTCGTCAGGCGGTCGGTGAAGATGAGGATGCCGACGGCGACGAGGAGCGCACCCGCGAAGACCTCTCCGGCGCGGATGTATTTCTTGTAGCGGGCGAAGAAGCGCAGGAAGCCGCCGACCGCGAAGCCCGTGATGATGAAGGGGATGCCCAGGCCCATGGAGTAGACGAAGAGCAGGCGCATGCCCTGGAGGACGGTCTCGCGCGTGGCGGCCAGGGCGAGGATGCCGGAGAGGATGGGGCCTATGCAGGGCGTCCAGCCGCAGGCGAAGGCCAGGCCCATCAGGAAGGAGCCGAGATAGCCGGCCTTGAAGGCCCCCGCGTCGGCGCGCTTATGGTAATAAAGGATGGGGATCTGGATGATGCCTGTCATGTGCAGGCCGAAGAGCACGATGAGAGCGCCCGCGATCTTGGTCACGACGGGCATGTTGGCCGCGAGCAAGGAGCCCGCGGCCGAGGCGCTGGCCCCCAGGGCCGTGAAGACCGTCGAGAAGCCCAGCACGAAGAAGAGGGACTCCCAGCCCGCGTGCCGGAAGGTCTCGCCCGGCTTGGCGCCGTGGCCCAATTCCTTCAGGGAGAGCCCGGACATGAAGGAGATGTAGCCGGGAGCCAGCGGCAGGACGCACGGAGAGAGGAAGGAGACGATCCCCGCGAGGAAAGCCGTGCCGTAGCCGACCGTGTCGGACTGGATCATGGGTCGAGTCTATAATTTCGCCCGCGGCCCTGTCATCAAAGGTCGCGGAGCGCCGCCGAGGAGTGTTATGATGACCAGGATGAGACTATTCGCCGCGGCGTTTTCCATGGCGTTAGCCGCGCCGTCTCGCGCCGCCGACGCCCCGAAGGAGAATACGATGAGCGACTACCAGAGGCCCTCCGACGAGGATCTCCGCAAGAAGCTGACGCCCCGGCAGTACGCGGTCGCCTGCAACGAGGAAACCGAGCCTCCTTTCGAGAACGCGTATTGGGACAACCACGCGCCCGGCATCTACGTGGATGTCATCAGCGGCGAGCCGCTCTTCTCCTCGCTCGACAAGTTCGACTCCGGCACGGGCTGGCCCAGTTTCACTCGGCCCCTGGTCCCGGAGAACATCACGGAGAAGACCGACCGCAAGCTCTTCGCTGGGCGTACCGAGGTGCGATCCAAGCACGGTCAGGCGCATCTCGGGCATGTCTTTGCCGATGGACCCAAGGAGGCCGGGGGCCTGCGCTACTGCATGAACTCCGCCGCCCTGCGCTTTGTGCCCCTCGACAAGCTGGAGGCCGAGGGCTACGGCCGGTTCCTGCCGCTTTTAAAGACGGTCCGCACGCAGACCGTGGAGTTGGCCGGCGGCTGCTTCTGGGGCATGCAGCGCATCTTAAGGGGAATCCCCGGCGTCCTGCGCACCGAGGTCGGCTACGCCGGCGGCAAGGTCGCCGGCGCGACCTATAAGAACCACGAAGGCCACGCCGAGGCGGTCCAGGTGATCTATGACCCCGAAAAACTGCCTTTTGAGCGTCTTCTTCGCTGGTATTTCCGCATGCACGACCCGACGACGTTGAACCGACAGGGCAACGATACCGGCGCTTCCTACCGCTCGGCCATCTTCTTCCATACCGAAGATCAGCGCAAGACCGCCGAGGCCATGAAGGAACGCCTCAACAAGAAGGGCAAGTGGGGAGCGCCCATCGCGACGGAGATCTCCAAGGCGGGACCGTTCTGGAAGGCCGAAGAGGACCACCAGGACTATCTGGAGAAGCACCCGAAGGGCTATACCTGCCACTTCCTGCGTCCCGAGTCGGTGCTCGGCGACTGATCGGGCGCCGGACAGGCCGGCCTCTCGAACTCGACCGACACGAGCAGGGCCTTTACACAATCTTAAGGTTATAGAGACGCAGGCTTAACATTCATGTGTTACACTGTGAATATGTCGCGCCGTAAGGTCGCGCATTACCAGCGGGTGCGAGTCCCGCCCGGGAAGGCATCGGAGCGCCCGGCAGCAGACCCCAGCAGCGGAGGGAGATCTCCGAGGCCAATTCAGGTTGATGGATTTATACCAAGTGCGGCACAGTAGAATTAGGGATCGCGGCATGGGAACCGCAATTGCGGCGACTCTGTTTTTATCGTCTGGCAATATTGCATCGGCGCAGACGGTCTCTTTCGGCTATCCCGACGCCGGTGATCGGGGAATTGCAGCGGATACAATCGAAGCCCTTGGTCTGCCTCAAATGCCCGGCAATATCCGCTTATTATTTCAAGCGAAGAATGTAAAAACCGGCGACGTGATTTCTTTTGATTTAGTGGATAATACGGGTATTTCGAAATCCGTCGGCAGTATTCAAGCAATGGAAGATTATAATAATTTCGGCGGTCCTTGGAAAAACAACGGCAAGGACGGATTTTTCATGCTTCTGATCAATGATAATGATTGGAATGATCCTTTGCCGAGTCAAGCCGCTTACACTCAGACAGACCGTAATATTAAGCTGGTTATCAAAAGGAATGCCTTCAGCGCCAACTCCGGGCCGATGTCCATCCGTTGGCTTCTCGCTCAGCCGGAAAGAATAGGCATGCAAGCCGGCGCGCTGGCCGTAAGCCCACGTCAAACTCATTGGGGAGGCATCTACTGGTTTGGAAACATTTCTACATCCACTCTCGATACTCAGCCTGGTTCTCCAATATGGGCGCTGAATCAAAATTGGATTGATGGTCTATCCTTGAGTTTGTCCTGGTCCAGGATTCAGCCCAACGGCCCGATCACTCCCCAACAGTATAAAACCAGCTCAATGGGTCAATATGTGGCCAGGATTCTCGCTCAAGCCGGCGCCGCAGATAAAAAAGTTAATTTATATATCAGAGGCACTAATTCAATTGCGCTTTCAAGCGGGGCAACGACATGTGATGATAAAAACAACCTGGACGGCAGTCAAACTAATTTCGGTCCAGTTTGGGCCTATGATGATTGGGAGGCTAAGGGTCATTCATTCAGAATGATTATAGACAGGAATAGCCTGCCCAAGCCGGATTCTTGCTGGTTGGAAGTCTACGACGACACGACTATCAACGACTTAAGCGAGCTTATCGTGCACAATAGCGCTAACAATGCTCTTTACGATGTGGTGATGGGTGTTTACGGTGATAAAACCGATCCTCTTAATTCCGTCATCGGCTTTATCTCCCGGCCGGTCGCCGCTCCCGGTCCCGATCCCGGCCAATATGGCTGGTATGGGTTGGATCCGACCGAGTTCAAGACATATCTGTCTTCTCACAACATGACTCGAGCTCAATGGATGAGCTGGGCCTTGAGCGCTTTTCCTCAATATGGCGCCGGCGTCGTCGCCGGCATAAAAAACAACTCCGGTTACGTTATTAATTCAAACTCTTTTTTAAACCATAATTGGTTTAAAACAAGTTGGGGCGACCAATATGACGGTAAAAGCGATTGGTACGATTATTTTTATAACGCCGTGATGCTGGATAATAAGCCCTTTCCCAGAGACCCCGGTCTTATTTTTGCCAATTACAGCCTTGACGGCAGCACGAGCGACACTAAAGGGATCGAATACGCTTTAACCGGAAATCAATATGATGAGACCATTCCTATCCCCCCTGTCCGCAATTGGTGGAACCTGCGAGCAGCCGGTCAAGACGGAGGAATGAATTGGACGCAGGCATCTAACAGTTTCTTTGACAGCAGTTCTTTGGACGACAGCCAGTTCCTAAAAATACGCCAAGGCTTTTACAACGCTTTCAATATCGGTTCAAGAAGTTTTGAATTATGGAATTCCTATATTTTGGATATCAATAAAACTGTTAAAACGGTTAAAAATGAAACCAGATTTATTGACGAAATTGATTGGTTTACTCAGGTTTTTACCCTGCGCAACAAGCTGGCTTATGCTGCGGATATCGCCAACCTTCCCGGAGCGATGATAAGGAATAATGCGCCATCAGGCTCGGATACTCAACTCCCGTCTATTGCCATCACCAGCCCCACCACCGGAAGCAATGTGTCCGGAATCACGGTCATCACCGGCGTCGCCACCGACAACGTCGTCGTCTCGAGCGTTGCCGTTTTCATCGACGGGGCGGCCTACGGCCTGGCCTCGGGCACAGCTTCCTGGACTTTCAGCTTCAACACCGCCGCTCTGACCAATAGCAGTCATATCATCACCGCCAGGGCCGTCGACATCTCGGGCAACGCCGCCTTGGCGGCCGTCACCGTGGTGGTCAACAACCCCGGCATCTCCGCGCCGGTCATCACCAGCGCGCTGACCTCGACCGGCACGATAGGAACCGCGTTGAGCTACCAGATCACGGCCGTCAACAGCCCCGTGAGCTTCAGCGCCGCGGGCCTGCCGGCGGGCTTGTCGGTCAACACCGTCACGGGCCTCATCTCCGGAACGCCCGCGACGATCGGGACTTCCAGCGTGGCCATAAGCGCCGCCAACTCAAGCGGCACGGGCTCTGCTAGCCTGGCGTTGAGCGTCTATTCGGCCTGCGATCTAAACCAGGATGGGTCGACCAACGTGGTGGACGTGCAATTGCAGGTCAATCAGGCTTTGGGCGCGACGGCTTGCACGTCGGATTTAAACCGCGACGGCTTATGCAACGTGATCGACGTTCAAAGGGGCGTCAATGCCGGCTTGGGAGGACCGTGTGTCGTCGGTCCATAAATATATGACTTGCGCCCAGACGAATGGAGAGAGGGGGCCTATGAAAAAGATGATTAAGCTTTTGGGGTTGACGGCTTTAGTATTAACTCAGGTTTCTGCACTAAACACCTCCGCGCAATCACAGCAGCAGTCAAATGAGAGCTGGAAAAATCGGTATACAATTATTGCAAACGATGTTCCTGCCAATGCTGTAATTTACGCAAGACAGATGGGTTATGATCATATCGGTATTAAACCCTCTTTTGCTTGGCAGAATAATAATGTTTATAAGACTGACAGTATAAATAATCCAAACCAGAAACTCAGTTTCTTTATGATAGATCCTTACTATGACCCGCAGGTTTATGCCGCGTTTCCACAACCAGACCTAAATGGAAGAACTGTACTTAATATAAGAATGATAGATGTTACTCCTGTCTATAATCCTGACGGTACACGAGGAACCAATTCTGACGGTACACCAAGAACGGTCTATTGTTATACGCAAGCGCAAAAGAATTGGTACAACCAGCGCATGGTATGGAAAAATACAACAGCACAATGGCCTAATAATCTTGCTAATGGAGGTTGGGGATGGTTGACAAATTATACTAGATTTGCTCCTTTTTGGGATTTCCAACAGCAAGCAGTAATAAAAGAGGTTGTTGATAATATTCTTGCGGCGGCGGCAAATTTTGTAGCAAAAACATCTATGCCTTTTGCGGGAGTTTATTTTGATGTGCCTACGCTGACGGGTGTATTTTATTCTGACGGTACGGGAATCCCTGCAACACCCGGTATTACCACCTTAAAATATTGGACAGGAGGAAATTATGGGGTTCCCCACATTGGAATAGATGGAACTTCGACTAAACAATATACAATCTATAGTGACGGAATGGCTGCGTTTTATAAGGATTTAAATGCCAGAATGAAGGGGCAATGGTCGAATGCTAAATGGTTGATAGAGCCGGCTAGATTATGGAATTGGAATGATACTACACAACCATGGACAGTAGATGAATACGTTAACCAAGTAAGCAATAGGTCAGATAAGGATTTATTAACTCCCGATATGCTATCCGAGGAGGGGCCAACAACCGAATTTGTCGATAATTTTAATAATACGCTACGAGCCCAGGATCTTGCCAGCATGGCTATCACAAAAAATATGGTTGGAAGCCAAATGTCTTCCGGCCCGAATATTGCAGGAGAAGTAGAAAATCGAACTATCGCTGGAAAAGCAGGAATTAATGGAGCCTGGTTTAATTGGAGCCTGACATTTGGCACTTCTGGAACTGTTATGTCTTGGACAAGCATTAAACAGGTTTATCCAAGATTAAAATTAATTAAGTGTATTCCCAACTGGGATAATCTTACGAATGTTCCGCTTGGGTCGCGTTCTTGGAACGGCTCTGTATATCAAAGCACAAATAGTTATATTAGCAGCGATGTGATGTATTCCCGCCACTGGAAGACCGGCAAGCTCTTCGCGGTGTTTAATACCACTAATGGAGTGATTAATCTTAAGCCTGGGGAGACAGCGCTTTCAGCTTATGGTGTTGACGGATATTTTATTGAGGCAGGCAGTGATGTTAAAAGCGGTGACTTTAGCATTTCAGGAAATCAAATAACCTTAACCAGAGCTTTGACTGCTACAGAACAAGCGCAGGGCGCAGGCTATATCTTTACTCTATCCCAATCAACTTCGGCAGCCCCTACGGCAACTACTAACTCCGAAACTAACCGAACCGCAACTTCAGCCACTTTAAACGGCAACGTTAACCCCAACGGTTCGTCTACCAATGTTCACTTTGACTATGGTACAACCTCAGGCTCTTATTATGGGAAGATTAATGCTAATCCCAATAGCATATCCGCTTCAAGCGGCACTACATCAGTAGGAGCCAATTTAACCGGCTTATCCCCAAATACCACCTATTATTATAGGGTGGCGGCTACTAACAGCGCAGGCACTACTAATGGGAGCGAGATGTCTTTTACTACTTTAGATAGCACTGCGCCCAGTGTCCCGCAGAATCTTACCGCTACCGCTATTTCTTCTTCCCGGATAGACCTTTCCTGGAGCGCTTCTAATGATAATGTGGGAGTTGCCGGATATCGTGTGTATAGAGGGACAAACCTGATAGCTTCGATAACTTCCGGAACAACCTATTCAAATATCGGCCTTTCAGCGAATACTAATTATTATTATACTATTTCGGCTTATGACGCCGCAGGCAATGCCAGCGCTCAAAGCAGTCCAGCCGGCGCCACAACTGCGGCTCAAAACTCCGGGCCTACCGGCTCACTCCAGATAAACTACGGAACCCTTATTCCCACGAATAGCGAGCGGGTTTATCTTAACCTGGCCGCTGACGATCCCGATCAGGTCAACGCTTATTACGCTTCAGAATCAAACACTGCCCCCCCTGCTTCCAGCCCTAACTGGAAGAGCGTCGCTCCATCCGCGAATTATTCCGGATTTATGCCCTATTATCTTTCTCCCCAAGACGGAAGCAAAACTGTCTATGTCTGGTATAGGGATATCCTGGGCAATTTATCCTCAGCTTACAGCGCTTCTATCGTTCTGGCTAAGGACGAGAGCTGGAAAAATATTTATGCCATTGCCTGGAGAGATAACGCATTCAATTCAATAAAATATGCCAAACAGATGGGCTATGACCATATTGCCATCATGAGATCTGGGGTTAATGTTTATAATACGCAAGGAGTCGGACTAAGTTTTTATCTGACTGACCCATATTATGATTACAATTTGTTCGCTACTCTTCCTAAAACAGATGCATATGGGAAAACGATCCTTAATCCGAGAGTCATAGATGTTACTCCTGGGTCTGGTTTTGTTTATACACAGGCGCAAAAAGATTGGTACAGTAAGAGAATGACATGGAAGGATGCTAAATCGACATGGCCTGATATGTTTGCTTGTGGAGGCAATCCCCCACCGTATGTCTCGACCAAGTTCCAACCAACCTGGGATTTCCAGCAGCAAGCAGTTATTGATGAAGTTGTTAATGGTATAATCGCATCTGTAAATGCTTACAAAACTAATACCGGGATGAGTTTTGCTGGTTATATTTCAGATGTGGCCGCGATTACCGGAGTGTTTTATAGAGATACCGCAAACCCTCCTGGCGGTTCAGCCACTTTGGCTTTATGGACAGGTACAGATTCCGGGGTTTCTCATGTAGGATTGGATGGAACAACCATTAAGCAGTTCACAACATATAGTAACGGTATGGCGCAGTATCATAAGCAGCTTAGCGCAGAAACCAAGAAAACCTATAGTAATGCCAAATGGGGATTGGAGCCATCTTGGTTATATAATCCGCAGGCTATAGAGGAATGGATATACACAGTAAGTCAAAGGTTGGCAGATAGGGATTCACTAGCTCCGGATATACTGCTCTCTGAAGGCGCAACAACTGAATTTATTGATGATTTTAATGATCCGAACCGTATGCCGGCTTATGCCGGCATGAAAATCACCAAAGATATGGTGGGTTCGGCGCAATCGAGTAAAGTAGAAGAACTCGTTAATCGTCGAATTGCAGCAAAGGCAGGCAAAAATGGGGCTTGGTTTAATTGGTTTGGAAGATTTGGAGGGGTAGGGACTATGCCGGATTTTCAAAGTATCACCCAGGTCTACCCCCGTCTCAAGCTTATCCGCGTTATTCCAAATTGGGATAATCTCAATGGGATAGCGGTTGACCCTGCTCATCGTGTTTTGAACAATAACACTAGCCTTACCAACCCCGTCTACGACAGCTACGACGCCAACGGCTATCAACAAAGCCGCATAGATGGAGATGTGATGTATTCCCGCCATCCCGGAACCGCCAACCTAGTTAATAAAGGAAAACTCTTCGTGGTGTTCAATTCAACGAATGGGGTCGTAACGCTTAAAGCTGGTGAAGCGGTGCTCTCCACGCAACGCGTGGATGGCTACTTCATAGAGTCTGGAGATGGGAGCGCGGATGTTAACGTCGTCGGCAATACGATTAAGTTGAAGAGCAATTTTACCGTCGCGGTTGATGCAAGCAATGGTCAGATAATGGGCAATGGTTATATTTTCACTCTAGGCGCGACCGGCAGCCTCGCGCCGGTCATCACCAGCGCGCTGACCTCGACCGGCACGGTAGGAACCGCGTTGAGCTATCAGATCACGGCCGCCAACAGCCCCACGAGCTTCAACGCCGCCGGCCTGCCGGCGGGCTTGTCGGTCAACACCGTCATGGGCCTCATCTCCGGAACGCCCGCGACGATCGGGACTTCCAGCGTGGCCATAAGCGCCGCCAACGCGGGCGGCACGGGCGCCGGCACGCTCACCTTGAGCGTTTATTCCGCCTGCGACGTCAATCGGGACGGTTCGACCGACGTGGCGGACGTGCAATTGCAGGTCAATGCGGCCCTGGGCGCGGCGGCTTGCACGTCGGATTTAAACGGCGACGGCTCGTGCAGCGTCATCGACGTCCAAAGAGGCGTCAATACCGGCTTGGGAGGGCAGTGTGTCGTCGGACCGTAAACATATGACTCACGCCGAGCAGGCCCAACGCGGGCGCGTGCGCGCCATCCTCATCTCGCTCGTCGCGGGTATAGCGATCCTGGCGCTCAAGGCGGCGGCCTACTTCCTGACCGGTTCGATGGCCCTCCAATCGGATGCGCTGGAGAGCATCGTCAACGTCGTGGCCGCCGCCTTCAGCCTGGGCGCGGTCCTCTTCGCCGGCCAGCCCGCCGACCGCGATCATCCCTACGGCCACGGCAAGATGGAGTACTTCGCCGCCGCCTTCGAAGGCGGCCTCATCTCGCTGGCGGCCGTCATCATCCTGTACGAGTCGGTGATGGTCCTCTTCAGGGGCGTCGAGCTCAAGAGCCTGGGTGTGGGCCTGGCCCTGAATGTCCTGGCGGGGGCTCTCAACGGACTGCTGGGCCGCTATCTCATCCATGCGGGGCAGCGTCTTAAGTCAAAGACGCTCGTGGCCGACGGGCGCCACGTCCTCTCCGACTTTTATACCTCGGTCGGGATATTGATCGGACTCCTGATGGTCATGGCGACCGGTCTGAGATGGCTCGATCCGCTCGTGGCCATCCTCGTCGCCCTCATCCTCGCCAAGACCGGCTTCGGCCTGGTGCGCGAGGCCGCCTCCGCGCTCCTCGATGAGGAGGATACGGGCATGATCGAGATCATCGTGGCCAGCCTCGACGGGCTCCTGCACAAGGGCGTGGCGAAGAACGGGATCATCACCGTGCACGGCCTGCGCGCCATCCGCTCGGGGCGCTACACGCACGTGGACATCCACCTGGTCGTGCCGGAGTACGAGGAGGTCGTCAAGGCGCACGACGCCGCGGAGCGCTTCGAGACGGCTCTCATCGCGGCGGCCGGCCTGGAGGGCGAGGTCCACACCCACATCGACCCCTGCCGGCGCAAGTACTGCGCTCGCTGCACCGACGACGCCTGCCCCATCCGCGTCGAGCCCCACCAGGCTCACGAGCCCATGACGAAGGAAGAGGCCACTCTCGCCGAGCCGCTGCAATAGTTCTAGCCCTTCTTATGGCACTTGATGCACGCGCCTTTCGCCGCGAACACGATCTTCTTGTCCTTGCCGACGGTCGTTTCCTTGCCGTTGTGACAAGAGCCGCAGGTCTTGCCCGCGTACATGTCCGCCATCTTGAATCCCCCCGTCAGCTTCTGGACGAAGAGAGGCTCCTTGCCTTCGTGGCAGGCGGCGCAGCCGACCTTGTCGGCATGCGCCTTGTGCGGGAACTTCACCGCGCCGAGCTTGGCCTTGTCGAAGGCGAGAAATTCAGGGGCTTCCTTCTTGTCGCCCGCGGCCGCAGCCGCGGCCGCGGGCGTGGTATCGGTTACGGGAGCGGTAGCGGTCGTGGTATCTGTCACGGGAGCGGCCGCGACGGGCTGAGCGGACGTTTCGGCCTTCGGGGTTTCCTTCTTATCCTCGGCTTTGGCCGCGACGGCGAACAGGCAGGCGCCGGCGAGAATGCTGAAAACCAACAGGGACTGTCGCATCGATGATCCTCCTGGATATAGCGGGGATGACCGCCACCCGCGAACTCAACAACTCGTCAACATAGCAACGCTAAAGCCATCGCCGGCGCGGCGCCGGTTCAGGTCCCGCGGGCGTGTCGTTGCGACAACAGGGCCCAACGCGCGTCCACCTCGGCCTGGATGGCCGCCTCCGCGTCGGGCTTGAGGCCGCGGAAGCGCCCCTGGGGCTTGAGGTACTCGCCGACGGGCTTGCGCTTGGCCGGGTTCAGGTTCAGCTTGAAGCGGCCTTCTGCGATCTCGTAGAGGGCGAACATCCCGGTCTGCACCGCCAAGCGCGAGAGCTTGACCGTGTCGGCGGTGTCGTACTTCCAGCCGGGAGGGCAGGGCGAGAGGACGTGGATGAAGCGGAAGCCCTTGATGGTCTTGGCCTTGGCGAACTTGCGGACCATGTCCTCGGGATAGGCCGGGGTGGCCGTGGCGATGTAGGGGATGCGGTGCGCCTCCATGATGGCGTCGAGGTCCTTCTTCGGGCGCTCGCTGCCTTCCTTGCCGGGGGTCGTCATGGTCCAGGCGCCGCTCGGGGTGCCGCCGGAGCGCTGGATGCCGGTGTTCATGTAGGCTTCGTTGTCGTAGCAGCAGTAGATGATGTCCTCGTCGCGGTCGGCCGCGCCCGAGAGGGCCTGGATGCCGATGTCGTAGGTGCCGCCGTCGCCGGCCCAGGCCATGACGGTGGTCCGGCCGTCGCCGCGGGCCGAGAGGCCCGCCTTGACTCCCGAGGCCGCGGCGGCGGCCGCGGCGAAGGGGGCGTGGAGCAGGGGCACGCCGATGGAGCAGCGCGGGGCGGCCCCGGCGATGATCGTCCAGCAGCAAGCGGGCAGGACCACGACGGTCTCGGGGCCCAGGCCCTTGAGGGCGTAGCGCATGGTCAGCGTGGCGCCGCAGCCCTGGCAGGCCTGGTGGCCCGAGGTCATCAACTCGTCGACGGAGATCGAGGGCTTCATCGGGCCTCCTCCATCCAAAGCGGGGAGACCGGGTCGGCCGTGCCCGCCTTGACTTCATGCCAGATCTCCTTGAGAAGCTCGACGGTGATGTCGCCGCCGCCCAGACCCGCCACGAAGCCGTACACTTCCGGTCTGCGTTCGGTTGCGTAAAGCGAGGCTTTGATCTCTTCGCAGAATATCCCCTGGTGGCCGGGTGAGTAGTTGCGGTCCACGACGGCCAGCTTCATGTCGGGCCGCGTCAGGCGCTTGAGCGCCGCGGCCGGGAAGGGCCTAAAGAGCCGGAAGCGGAGAAGACCCGCCGCGTGGCCCTCGGCGCGCAGCTCATCCACGGCTTGCTTGGCCGTGGAGCCCACGGCGCCGGAGCAGACCAGGCTGACGTCGGCGTCCTGGCTGCGGTAGCTCTCGACGGCCCCGTAGCCGCGGCCGAAGGAGCGCTCGAAGTCCGCGCCGACCTGCTCGACGAGCGCCTCGGCGCGGTCCATGTCGACGGCGATGCGCCGGCGCAGGCGGAAGTAGGGCTTCGGGGTCTCCAGCGAGCCGAAGGCCCCGGGGTTCTTCACGTCGAGGAAAGCCGCGGGCTTGAAAGGGGGCAGGAAGGCGTCCACGGCCTTCTGGTCCGGGACGTCGACGGGCTCGTAGACGTGGGAGAGGGTGAAGCCGTCGAGCATGACCATGGAGGGCAGGAGGAGATTTTCGGACACCTTGTAGGCCATGAGCACGGTGTCGAGGACTTCCTGGTTGGTCGCGCAGTAGAACTGCAGCCAGCCGGTGTCGCGCTGGGAGAGGGAGTCGGTCTGGTCCGTCCAGAGGTTCCAGGGCGCGGCCAGGGCGCGGTTAACGTCCACCATCACGACGGGAAGCCTGGCGCCGGAGACCCAATGCAGGAGCTCGTGCATGTAGGCCAGGCCCTGGGAAGAGGTCGCGGTGAACGTGCGCGCTCCGGCCGTGGCGGCGCCGAGGAGCGCGGCCATGGCGGAGTGCTCGGATTCCACGCGCAGGAACTTTCCGGGGAAGGTCCCCTTGGCCGACATTTCCGCGATGAGCTCGACGATCTGGGTCGCCGGCGTGATCGGGTAGGCCGCCACCACCTGGACGCGCGCCAGGGCCGCGCCCAGCGTGGCGGCGTGATTGCCCATCAGGACCTTCTTCATGACGCGGCCTCCTCGGACATGTGGACGCAGTGCGCCGGGCATTCCGTCGCGCAGACGCCGCAGCCCTTGCAGTAGTGCAGGTCGATCCTCGGGACCTCGCCGGCGACGTCCACGCAGGCCTCGGGGCAGAACTTCCAGCAGAGGAGGCAGCCGGTGCATTTCTCGGCGTCGATGCGCGGGGCCACGCTGCGCCAGTCGCCGGTCGGATTCTCGGACATGGGACGCGCCGAGGGCGTGACGACGGGCGTGGAGAGGGGTTCGTCCTTAAGCCGCGGCATGAGCCTTCTCCTTGCGGGAGCAGAGAAGGAACGCCTCGCGCGCGGCGGCGGCGTTCTCGTCGTGCTTGACGGGCACGGCCTCCCGGATCGCGGCTTCGAGCGCGGCCTGGTCGGCCAGGTCGAAAATGGCGCAGATGGCGCCGCACATCGCGGTGTTGACGACGGGGCTCGTCGCCGAGCCCAGCTGGTGGGCGAGCGCGATGCGCTTGGCGGGGACGGCCCGCGTCGCAAATCCGGGGAAGCGCGCGGCCAGCGCGGCCGGCGGCTCCTCGGTGTTGAGCACGATAACGCCGCCCTTCTTGAGGCCGGCGGTCAGCGCGGGATTGTTGGCGAAAGCGGTGTCGAGGACGGCCACCGCGTCGGGCGCGTAGATGCGGGTGCGCACGTGGATAGGCTTATCGGAGACGCGCGCGTAGGCCAGGACGGGCGCGCCGCGCCTCTCGACGCCGAACTCGGGGATGGCCATGCATTCGCCGCGGCCCGAGCGCAGGACCACGTCGGCGATCATCTTGGCCAGCAGGACGGTGCCTTGCCCGCCGCGGCCGTGGAATCGGATCTCGAACATCGCGCCTCCCTCCGGGGGAACGGCTCCCGGGAACCCGGGTATTATGTACACTTCCCGACACCTATGGCAATCCTCGAGTTGACCCACGAGCAGATCCACGCAATGAGCCTGGCGGAGAAGGACCGCTGGTGGCTCAAGAACGTGTACCAGGGCGACATGCCCCAGCTCAACTTGCGCTCCGCGCTGACGGGGATGATCCTGGGAGGGGTCCTCAGCCTCACCAATCTCTATGTCGGCATCCGCACGGGCTGGACGCTGGGCGTGGGCATCACCTCGGTCATCCTCTCCTTCGCCATCTTCAAGGTCTTCTCCAAGCTCAAGATCGGCGACGAGATGACGGTCCTCGAGAACAACGCCATGCAGTCCATCGCGACGAGCGCGGGCTACATGACTTCTCCTCTCATCTCCTCCATGCCGGCCTACATGGCGGTGACCGGGCAGGTCATCCCATGGCAGCACGCCATGGTCTGGATCATCCTGCTGGGCCTGCTGGGCGTGCTCTTCGCCTTCCCGCTCAAGAAGCGCTTCATCAACGACGAGCAGCTCCCGTTTCCCGAGGGCTACGCGGCCGGCATCGTGATGGACAACCTCCACGCCGGCGCGGGCGCGCAGGGAGTCTTCAAGGCCAAGCTCCTGGGCGCGGGCGCGGGCGTCTCGGCGCTCATCGAGACCCTATGCAACGAGAAGGTGATGGGGGCCATGCGTCTGTCCCGGCTTTCGCTGCCGGCGCAATGGGACGACCTCGTCTACAAGTGGTTCACGCCGAGGATCCTGGGCACGCCGCTCAAGGACCTCACCGTCGCCTTCGACACATCCATCGTCATGGTCGCGGCCGGCGGCCTGATGGGCACGAAGACCGCGGCGTCCCTCATGATCGGGGCCGTCGTCAACTACATGGTCCTGGCCCCCATCCTCATCCAGAAAGGCGTCATCGCGGGCCCCGGCTTCAAGAACATCACGATGTGGGCTCTCTGGGGCGGAGTGGCGCTGATGACGACCTCCTCTCTCTACTCCTTCCTGTCCAAGCCCAAGGTCATCCTGGAATCCTTCCGCGGCATGTTCGCCAAGAAGGGCTCCCGGGGGGAGGACGTGCTCAAGGACATCGAGCTTCCCATGTGGCTCTTCGCGGCGGGCATCCCCGTCATGGGCTTGGCCACGGTCTGGGCGGGACACGCCTTCTTCGGCGTGCATTGGTGGCTGGGCGTCATCGCCGTGCCGCTGGTCTTCGTCTTCACCCTCATCGCGGTCAACGCCACGGGCCTGACCTCCATCACGCCGACGGGCGCCTTGGGCAAGCTGACCCAGCTCACCTACAGCGTGCTGGCCCCGGGCAACATCAAGACGAACATCATGACCGCGGGCATCACGGGCGAGGTGGCTTCGAGCGCGGCCAACCTCCTCATGGACATCAAGCCCGGCTACATGCTGGGCGGCAAGCCTCGCCACCAGGCCTTGGGGCACGCCCTCGGCATCTTCGCCGGCGCCTTCGTGGCGGTGCCCGTGTTCTACGCCATCTTCCACGGCGACATCTCCATCCTGATGTCGGACCGGCTGCCCATGCCGGGCGCGCAAATCTGGAAGGCGGTGGCCGTGGTCCTGACCAAAGGCCTGAGCTTCCTCCATCCCACGGCCCAGCTGGCCATCGCGGTCGGCGCCGTGATCGGCCTCGTCATCGAGGTCGCCAACCAACGCACCCAGGGCCGCTTCCCCGTCTCGGGCGTCGGCCTGGGCCTGGCGTTCGTGCTGAAGTTCAGCGACTCGCTCTCGATGGCCCTGGGCGCGTTCCTCTTCTGGCTGGCCGGGAAGTATTTCACGGACCGGAAGTCCCTGGGATTCCGAGCCCTGGTGGACAATCAGGAGACGGTCTGCGCCGGCGCCATCGCCGGCGGCTCGATCATCGGCCTGATCCTGATCCTGCTGGAGACCGCCGTCCTTAAATAGCGCCGCTCTTGGAGGGCGCCGGGGCGGGGGGCGGCGTCGGCGGGAAGTCCTGATGCTCCTGGAGCCGCCGATGGGAGAGGTAGGCGGTCATCCCGCCGACGAAGATCAGGGCGGCGGCCCAGCCGAAGGGGCCTCCGGCGCTAAAAAAGACGACATAGCTCATGAGCCCCACCCCCATGCCGCCCGCGACCGCGCCCGCGGTCCGAGCGGTCTGCAGCGTGGGAATTTCCGCGGGGTCGAGGACGGGACGCGGGGCCGTCACGGTGATCGGCTCGACGCCCGCGGCGGCCATCGTGGAAGGCGCGACGGCGGGGGCCGCGTGCGCCGAGATCGTCAGCGAGAGCAGGACCGCCGCGGCCTTCATGAGCGCCTCATCCGGGGTCAGGCGATCGTGACGCGCTTGTCCAGGTAGACGTCCTGGATGGCATTGAGGATCTTCACGCCGTCGGCCATCGGCCGCTGGAAGGCCTTGCGGCCGGAGATCAGGCCCATGCCGCCCGCGCGCTTGTTGACGACCGCGGTCTTCACGGCCTCGGCGAGATCGGTCGCTCCCGAGGAGGCCCCGCCCGAGTTGATCAGGCCCGCGCGGCCCATGTAGCAGTTGGCGACCTGGTAGCGGGTCAGATCGATCGGGTGGTCGGTCGTCAGCTGTTCGTAGACGAGCTTGCTCGTCTTGCCGAAGTTCACCGCGTTGTAGCCGCCGTTGTTCTCGGGGAGCTTCTGCTTGATGATGTCGGCCTGGATGGTCACGCCCAGGTGGTTGGCCTGGCCGGTCAGGTCCGCGGCGACGTGGTAATCCTTCCCCTTGGTCTTGAACGCGTTGTTGCGCACGTAGCACCAGAGGATGGTCGCCATGCCCAGTTCGTGCGCGCGGGCGAAGGCCCGGCTGACCTCCCAGATCTGGCGGCGGGACTCGGCCGAGCCGTAGTAGACCGTGGCCCCGACGGCGACCGCGCCCATGTCGTAGGCCTGCTTCACGTCGGCGTACAGGGTCTGGTCGTAGGTGTTCGGATAGGAGAGCAGTTCGCTGTGGTTGAACTTCAGGATGAACGGGATCTTGTGCGCGTACTTGCGCGCCGCCGCGCCCAGCACGCCCAGCGTGGAGGCCACGCCGTTGGCGCCGCCCTCGACGGCGAGCTTGACGATGTTCTCCGGGTCGAAGTAGATCGGGTTCGGGGCGAAGGACGCGCCGGCCGAGTGCTCGATGCCCTGGTCGACCGGGAGGATCGACACGTACCCGGTGCCGCCGAGGCGGCCGTGGCTCAGCAACTGCTGGAGGCTGCGCAGAACCGGGGTCGGCCGGTCGGAGAGGGAATAGACGCGCTCCACGTAGTCCGAGCCGGGCGCGTGGATCATTCCCTTGGGGATGGCGGCGCACTTATGATTGAGGAGCGAAACCCCTTCGGCTCCGAGCAACGCTTCGATGTCGACGCTCATGGCGGTGTGTCTCCTTTGGATGATAGATCGCCGTTATTATACGAATTGATTTGCCGATCATCATATGTATAATCCCGGATACGTCAATGTCAAAGACAGGAGGACTTCATGAAAATATCCCGTTACGCCGCGAGGATCGCGGTTGTCTGCATCGCAACGCTGGTCTGCGCGGCGCGGATCGGCTGGAGCGACGAGATGGCCCATTTGGAAAAACGCGTCGAGATGTTGGAAAAGAAAGGCGGAGCATCGCCGTTTGCGGGGGTGTCCGTCAGCGGCTACCTGGACGCCGCCTACACCAATAATTTCAACAATCCGCCGAGCCGGCTGAACACGGCCCGCGTGTTCGACACGGAATCGAACAACTTCAACCTGCACGCGCTGGAGTTAAGCATGGAGAAAGCCGCGCCGGAGACCGGCGGCGTGGGTTTTAAAGCCCGCATGTTTTGGGGAGCGGACGCCAACCTCTTTTCGCCGGCTGGAAAAACGGGCGGAGAATTGGACGTCACGCAGGCTTACGTCGAAGCGAAGCCCGGGGCGCTCCAGGGGCTCAGCCTCAAGGCGGGAAAATTCGTGACGATGACCGGGGCGGAGGTCATCGAATCCAAGGACAACTGGCAGCATTCGCGCGGCCTGCTTTTCGGCTATGCCATCCCGTTTTCACATCTCGGAGCGCGGGCGACCTATGCTCCCAACGACAAGGGGTCGATGACGGTCGGTCTGGTCAATGGTTGGGACAACAATAGAGACAGCAACGCCGTCAACGGCAACAAAGGCAAGACCTTCGAGGGCAGCCTGAGCGTGACGCCTACCAAGGAAATCAACGTCGCGCTGACCGGGCTCTATGGACCCGAACAGGCGGGCAATAACCGGAACCAGCGGTATTTGATGGACCTGGTCGGCTGCTGGAAATTCCTCGAGAAATTCACCTTGATGGCGAACTGGGACTACGGGTCCGAGCAAAGGGCCAGCGGCATCGCGGCCGGACAGAACGCGGTCTGGAGCGGAGTCGCGGGCTATGCGCGGTGGGAGGTCAACAGCCGATGGGCCGTTTCCGGACGGGCCGAGCGCATCTCCGACTTGGACGGAGCCCGAATCACGGTCGGGACGATGCAAAAGATCACCGAGTGGACGGCGACCGGAGAATACAAGCCTTGGAGCGACCTCATCACCCGGCTTGAGTACCGGCAGGACAGCTCCAGCAAGGCGATCTTTGCAAAGGGCGACCGCATGAGCCGGCTTCAAAACACCGTCGCGGCGGAGTGGATCTACCAGTTCTAGCCTTGCGCGAATGGGATAGGGTGCTTTGAGACGAAGAGGGGCCCGTCAGCAATGACGGGCCCCTTTGACTCGGTACGCCGTCTAAAACTACTTCAGGACTTCTCTCTCGACTTCCTTGAATTTCTTGTCGGCCGCCGCGACCAGCAGGTCGATATTCTTCCGGTGCTCCTCATACAGAGAAAGCATATCTTTCCGGAGGATGTTCTTGGCTTCCGTGACGTTGCCCTGCTTCACAGCCGGAATCAACTGATTCTCCAGGGCGTCAAAAAACTTCTGGGCGGGCTCCACCGAGGCCTTCGTCATCAACCGCTTGATCTCGCGGTCGTCCGGAGTGTCGCTTGAGAGCGCTTTCTCCCATTGAGGAAGGCGCTCATTGTAGCCTGGAGTTTTCGTCTGCACGTTGCCGTCCCGCAGCCTGAGCCCGTATTTCGCGAGTTCGTCGATCCGTTCTCGCGAGGCGCGGGCATCCGCCGCGTCCAGCAGTTCCATGGCCGTCAAGTACGTCTCAATGATGTACATGGGCGGGGGAAGAACGTCCGAGACGACGTCTTTGAGCTGAATGATCTTGGTGTAGAGCGGCCCTCCAATCATGGTTTCCCGCGCGGACGAAGCCAAGGCGACCTGCCGCTCGAGCTTGATTCCCATCGCCCGCGATAATTGGACGACCTTATCGATCCCCTTGCGGTGCTCCTCGTAGAGCGGACGGAGCTGGGTTCGAAGCACCTTCTTGGCCTCCGCCGCCTTCCCGGCCTTGATCAGCGGATTGAACTTCGTGTCCCGGATCTCGAAGAATTTTTTCGCCGGATCGAAGGAGACCTTGACCAGGTTGTGCTTGATCGCCTTCCAGTCCTCGTTCTCCTCGGAGAGGTCCTTTTTCCAAACGTTGATCCGCTCGTAGTAGCCGGCCATCTCGCTTTTGGAACTGTCGCCTTCCTTAAGGAGGCGTCCATACTCGAGCAAAGCGTTGATCTTCGACTTATCGGGCGATTCTCGTTCGGCCTCATCGACCGCTCTCAGCGCCGTCAGATAGGATTCGATGATGTAGGCCGGGGGAGGGAGAATGTCCGCGATCAGGTCTTTCATGAGAATAATCTTGCGATAGGCCGGACCGCCGATCGATCTGTCGCTGCTGCCTTGCGCTCGCGACGCCGCTGGGGCGCCGGCGAACACCATCACACTCCCCAGGAAGACGGTCAACAACTTACTTATCATTATAGCCCCCTTTCTTTTTTTTGTACCGCTTAGTCGAGCTGGACCAAGATGAAATAACAGATCAATAGCGCTATGTCAAGGCCTAAAGACTATTCCAGGATTTTCCTCTCGATTTCCTTGAATTTCTTGTCGGCCGCCGCGACCAGCAGGTCGATATTCTTCCGGTGCTCCTCATACAGAGGAAGCATGTTTTTTCGGAGGATGTTCTTTGCTTCAGCGATGTCGCCCCGCTTGGTCGCCGGGATCAGCCGATTCTCCAAGGCATCAAAAAACTTATGAGCAGGTTCAACCGACGCCTTCGTCATCAACCGCTCAAGCTCAGGCTCCTCCGGAACGTCGTTGGGGAGCGCTCTCTCCCATTGAGGAAGGCGCTCATTGTAGCCTGGAGTTTTCGTCTGCACGTTGCCGTCCCGCAGCTTGAGCCCGTATTTCGCGAGTTCGTCGATCCGTTCTCGCGAGGCGCGGGCATCCGCAGCGTCCACCAGTTCCATGGCCGTCAAGTACGTCTCAATGATGTACATGGGCGGGGGAAGAACGTCCGAGATGATGTCCTTAATCTGAATGATCTTGTGGTAGAGCGGCCCTCCGATCATGATTTCCCGCTCGGACGCGGCCGAGGTGATCTGCCGCTCGAGCTTGATTCCCATCGCCCGCGATAATTGGACGACCTTGTCGATCCCCTTTCGATGCTCCTCGTAGAGCGGACGGAGCTGGGTTCGAAGCACCTTCTTGGCCTCCGCCGCCTTCCCGGCCTTGATCAGCGGATTGAACTTCGTGTCCCGGATCTCGAAGAATTTTTTCGCCGGCTCGAAGGAGACCTTGACCAGGTTGTGTTTGATCGCCTTCCAGCCCTCGTTTTCCTCGGAGATG
>Ga0209211_10000402_pt1 | contig 90273 bp, 91 predicted proteins | sample RifGroA2_FD_183992 | JGI IMG/M metagenome (GOLD analysis project Ga0209211, IMG submission 183992) | Groundwater microbial communities from Rifle, Colorado, USA - Groundwater A2 (SPAdes) (version 2) | ecosystem: Environmental > Aquatic > Deep subsurface > Groundwater | place: Rifle, Colorado... | reverse complement strand
CGGCGTCGCCGCGATCAAGGTCGAGGGCCGCCAGCGCAGCCCGACCTATGTCGCGCAAGTCACCCGCAATCTGCGCCAGGCACTCGACGCCGCGATTGCTGCGCCGGACAGCTACAAGGTGAAACCGGCCTGGGCGGCGGAACTGGGCAAGGTTGCGGAAGGTTCCCAAATTACTCTCGGCGCCTACAACCGCCCCTGGCGCTGACCATGCAGATCACGCTTGGACCGCTGCTGTATTACTGGCCGAAGGCCGAGGTCATGGAGTTCTACGCCCAGGCCGCGCAGCATCCGGCGGTCGACCGCATCTATCTGGGCGAGGCGGTCTGTTCGCGCCGCCAGCAACTGCGCACGGCGGACTGGATCGGTTTGGCGCGCGACCTGCGCGAGGCCGGCAAGGAAGTCGTGCTTTCGGCGCAGGCCCTGCTCGAATCGGAGAGCGACCTCAAGGCCCTGCGCCGCCTGATTGCCGATGCTGGAGGCATGATCGAGGCCAATGACCTGGGCGCGGTCAAGATCGCCTGCGATCAGGGATTGGGCTTCGTCGCCGGGCCGCACCTGAACATCTACAACGAACAGACCCTGGCCTTCTTCGCCGCGCAGGGGGCCAAGCGCTGGCTGCCGCCGCTGGAAGTTTCCGGCAACGTCATCGAAATCTTGCACCGGACACGTCCGACCGGCGTGGAAACCGAGGTGTTCGCCTTCGGCAAGCTGCCGCTGGCGTTTTCGGCGCGCTGCTTCACGGCGCGGTTCTATGGCCTGAACAAGGACGATTGCCAGTTCAAGTGCCTCGATCATCCCGAAGGCATGCTGGTGAATACCCGCGACGGGCAGCACTTCCTGACCATGAACGGCATTCAGACCCTATCGGCGCAGACCCACAGCCTGCTGGCGCAGATGCCGGAATTGCTGGCGCGGGGCATCGACGCGGTACGCATCAGCCCGCAGCCGGAATATACTTTCGACGTGCTCGACGCCTTCGATCGGGCGCGCCGCGGTCAGACCGCCGAAGACAACGCCGATTGGGCGCCGGCAGGTCTGGTCAATGGTTTCTGGTTTGGCAGCGCCGGCATCGTGCGCCAGACCGCTTGAGAGGTTCACAATGACCAACGCTTTGAAGCTTCCGACGATTTCCGCCTTTACCCTGCCGCCGCTGTTTGCCCGGCTCGGAGCGCGGCTGCCGCAATGGCCGCATTCGCTCAATCTGGTACTGGCGCTGAATGCCGCGAAGAAACTCGGTGTGCTGCCCGAAGAAACCTTGCAGGAACTGGAAGGGCGCAGTTTTCGCGTTACCGTGCTGGACACCGGCATGACAGCGGACTTCCGTTACAACAACGGAAACTTCCGCCCGGTGTTCGCTTCGCCCGGCCAGCCCGACCTGCACTTCACTGCGCGGCTGTCGGCCTTCCTGCAACTGGTGAGCCGGCAGGAAGACCCGGATACCCTGTTCTTCAATCGCACCCTGACGGTCGAAGGCGATACCGAACTCGGCCTGCGGGTCAAGAACATGCTCGACGCTCTCGAATGGCCGAACCTGTCCTGGCAGGGCATGCGCCCGACCTTTGTGAAGTCCTGAGGCGAGGAAAACGAACCATGGATGATCGGCCGCAATTCGATTCAAAGTTCATCGTCGGCGTTGAACAGATCGACCGGGAACATCAACGCTTGTTCGAGATCGCCGGACGGGTCCATGACGGGCTGAGCGCCAGCGGCAAAGCGACGGAAGCCGCAACCCGCGCCGCCGTCGCCGAACTGCTCGACTATACGGCGACGCATTTCACGAGCGAGGAAAGCCTGATGGAGCGTGCCGGCTACCCCGGCCTGGAGGAACATCGGCGCCAGCACCGCCACTTGCTCGCGCAAGCGCGCGACATGGAAATGCGGGCCGAAATCGGCGACCTGTCCATGCCAATCGAGTTGAGCCGTTTCATCTACCGCTGGCTGGTCGATCACATCGAAGCCAGCGACAAAAGGATCGGCGAGTTCGTCGCCGCGCAAAAGTAATCCGGAATCCTGCGCGGGCTGTGTTACAGTGCGCGCCGCTTCACCTCCCTCAACGACCGCGCCCCAGTCTGCCGGTCGTGCCTGAATGGCGACATAGAGTCTTAGTCCCCTAGTCCCTCGACGGTTACACCCCATGGAAGTTTCCGCCCAGATTGGCCTGCAACGTTGCGGGGGTCGGCTTCAGAGGTAATCAACATGCAGTTCACCGATCTCGGCCTTTCGGCCGAGCTCCTGCGCGCCATTGGCGAGCAGGGCTACACCACGCCCACCCCGGTCCAGCAACAGGCCATTCCCCATATCCTCGCCGGTCGCGATCTCGAAGCTCTGGCCCAGACCGGTACCGGCAAGACCGCCGCTTTTGTGCTGCCGATCCTGCAACGCCTGATGCATCCCCTGACCAGTCCGCTGCAAAAAGTCACCCACACCGCGCCGCGTGTGCTGGTGCTGGTGCCGACGCGCGAACTCGCCGCGCAGGTGACGGAAAGCGTGCGCATCTATGGCGTCCATACCGGCGTGCGCACTCTCGCCGTGTTCGGCGGCGTCGGCATCAACCCGCAGATCCAGACCCTGCGTCGCGGCATCGACATCCTGGTGGCCACACCCGGTCGCCTGCTCGACCACCTCGGCCAGCGCACCGTCGACTTGTCGAAGGTGCAGACCCTGGTGCTCGACGAGGCCGACCGCATGTTCGACATGGGCTTCATCCGCGACATCCGCCGCATCATCGAGCGCATGCCCAAGGAGCGGCAGAACCTGATGTTCTCGGCGACATTCGCCGCCGAAGTGCGCGAACTCGCGCACGCCGTGCTGCGGAACCCGGCCCTGGTCGAAGTCGCGCGGCGCAATGCGCCGGCCGAACTGGTTTCCCATGCGGTGATCAAGGTCGACCAGGACAGGAAGCGCGACCTGCTGCTGCACTTGTTCGAAGCCCACGGCTGGCACCAGGTGCTGGTGTTCTGCCGCACCAAGCATGGCTCCGACGCCTTGGCGCGCAAGCTGGAACAGTCCGGCGTGCGCACCGCGGCGCTGCACGGCAACAAGTCGCAGAACGCCCGCACCCGCGCCCTGGCCGACTTCAAGTCCGGCAAGCTGGCCGCCCTGGTGGCCACCGACATCGCCGCGCGCGGCCTCGACATCGATTCCCTGCCGCGCGTAGTCAATTTCGAGTTGCCCAATGTGCCGGAAGATTACATCCACCGCATCGGCCGCACCGGCCGCGCCGGCGCCAGCGGCGAAGCGCTGTCGCTCGTCAGCAGCGACGAGCGCATCCAGTTGCGCGACATCGAGCGCCTGTTGAAGCGCGAGATCCCGACCTCGGTTCTGCCCGGTTTCGAGCCGCAGCACACGCATTCCGTGCCGCGTCCCGCCGCCGGTCGCCCGCCGGCGCACAAACCCGCCCAGGCGCGCACGCGCAGCGGCACGGGGGACCGCAGCGGCGCACCGCGCTCGCCGCGTCCTGCCCGCTCTGGCGGCAGCGGCGGCGCCAAGCCGGTCAGCCATCACAGCGGGCAGCGGCACAAGTAAGTTCCCTGCCAGTCGGAACCAGCGTTGTAACTTTGGTTACATATCTGGAACACAGCGAATGATACTATTACTTTCCTCATAGGGCTTATTGGAAACACCATGTCTGATGACCGTGATGATTGTGTTTCCGTAATCCAGCTTCTACGCGATCTGGACGCGGGCGTAGAAGCACATTCCACTTGGCTAAAGCAGCTTCATCGGGCGCTTATTTGCGGCACGCCTCCTGACAGCAAAAATCTTTCAATCGAGGCGCACCGCCTTTGCGTGTTCGGTCGCTGGTTCTATGCCGAAGGCCGAAAGAACCTCGTCCAGTGGCCTGATTTACGAGACGGGATTGAATCCGCTCACCAAACGATGCATAGAATCGCCAGCAAGCTTGTCGCAGCGTGCCAGACTGGAAAGCCCGTCGCTGCAGCCGACTACGATGCCTTCATGGATACCGCGATCCTTTTTAAATCGGAATTGCGTGCACTGCAGTTTCGCGCCATAACGGACGTCTGCCTAGTCGATCACCTTACAGGCGCATGGAACCGCTATTCAATGTTTCAGAAACTCGCCGACGAACAGGAACGGGGAGCGCGCAACAAACAGTCGTGTTGTCTGAGCATGATGGACCTCGACCACTTTAAGGCTGTCAACGATCGCCATGGTCATGCGGCTGGAGACAAAGTCCTGCATTCCGTTGTGGAACGAGTCCGGGAATATCTGCGCAAGTACGACTCCATCTTTCGCTATGGTGGTGAAGAATTTCTGCTGTGCCTACCAAATATCAGCGTTGCCGATGCAGTGGCGGCGATGGATCGAATCCGCGAAGGGCTGGGAAGTCTCCAGATACCGCTTTCTAGCGGCGAGACGATATGCGTTACGGCCTCTTTTGGTGTTTCCGCCGTCGTGATTGATCGATCCGTGGAGGAAAACATAAACGCGGCCGATCAAGCATTGTTCTGCGCCAAGGTTAGTGGGCGTAATCAGGTATGTCAGTGGGGTTCTTTAGCAAGCTGAGTTAGGCAGAGTCTCCGCTATTCACTGTTTACTTTATCCAGTACGATAGATCACCACTCAGCATGAGCAGCAATTGGCGGCATAATGCCCTTGGGTTGGAAGGCTTGCCAGCCGCCTATTCAACGGTCACCGATTTTGCGAGGTTTCTCGGCTTGTCCACATCCGTGCCCTTCACCAGCGCGGCGTGATAGGACAGCAATTGCAGGGGCACGACATGCAGCACCGGCGACAGCAGGCCGTAGTGCTCGGGCAGGCGCAGCACATGCACGCCGTCGTCGTGATCCACCGCCGAATCTGCGTCGGCGAAGACATACAGTTCGCCGCCGCGCGCGGCGACTTCCTTGAGGTTGGACTTGAGCTTTTCCAGCAAGGCATCGTTGGGTGCGATGCTGATCACCGGCATATCCTTGTCGACCAGCGCCAGCGGGCCATGCTTGAGTTCGCCCGCCGGATAACCCTCGGCGTGAATGTAGGAGATTTCCTTGAGCTTCAGCGCGCCTTCCAGTGCAATCGGATAGTGGTGGCCGCGACCGAGGAACAGCGCATGCTGCTTGTCGGCGAAGCGGGTGGCCCAGACCTTGATTTCGGGTTCGAGGGCCAGCACCTTTTGCACCGCCACCGGCAGGTGGCGCAGGGCGGTCAGGTGCGCGGCTTCCTGCTCGGGGCCGAGGCGCCCGGCCTGTTTGGCCAGCGTCACCGCCAGCAGGAAGAGAGCCGCCAACTGGGTGGTGAAGGCCTTGGTCGAGGCGACGCCGATCTCGGGTCCGGCGCGGGTCAGAAAGCGCAGCGCGCATTCGCGCACGATGGCCGATTCGGGTACGTTGCAGATCGCCAGCATGCGACTCATGCCCAACGCTTTGGCATGCTTGACCGAGGCCAGCGTGTCCGCCGTTTCGCCGGATTGTGAAATCGCCACGACGAGTTGTTGCGGGTTCGGCACCGAGACGCGATAGCGATATTCGCTGGCGATTTCGACGCTGCATGCGATTCCCGCCACTTGCTCGATCCAGTAGCGCGCCACCAGCCCAGCGTGGAAACTGGTGCCGCAGGCGAGGATCAGCACCGACGACACGTCCCGCATCATCTCGGGCGCCGCGACGCCGAACAGGTTGGGGCTCAGGGTTTGCGCGCCGCCGATCATTTCCAGCGTGGCGGCCAGCGCCTGCGGCTGCTCGAAGATTTCCTTCTGCATGTAGTGCTGGTAGTCGCCCTTTTCCACATCGTCGGCGCAGAGCGTGCTTTCGTGCACCGGACGATCCGCCGGCACGTTTGCCGCCGTGCCGCCGGCGCCGACTATTCGCACGGCATTGCGGCTGAGCTCGGCGACATCGCCGTCCTCCAGATAGACCATGCGGCGCGTGACTTGCAGCAGGGCCGACGCGTCCGATGCGGCGTAGTTGCCACCATTTTCACCCTGGCCCAAGCCCAGCAGCAGCGGCGCGCCATGTCGGGCGACGACGATGCTGTCGTCCCCCTCCCGCACCACGGCAATGGCATAGGCGCCGATCAGGCGCGCCGTGGTCCGGCGCACGGCGGCGAACAGCTCGGGCGTCGACTTCAGCGTGTGCTGGATCAGGTGGGCGATGACTTCGGTGTCGGTGTCCGAGGTGAACGCATAACCGGCTGCGAGCAACTCCTGCTTCAGCTCGGCATAGTTCTCGATGATGCCGTTATGCACCACGGCCAGGCCGCCGGAGACATGCGGATGGGCGTTGCGTTCGTTCGGCACGCCATGCGTCGCCCAGCGCGTATGCGCGATGCCCTGATGGGCGACCAGGCCTTCCGCCTGCGTCGCCAGTTCGGCGACGCGACCGACGCTGCGCAGGCGCGTCAGTGCCGGATTGAGCAGCGCCAGGCCGGCCGAGTCGTAGCCGCGATACTCAAGCTTCATCAGCCCTTCGACGAGCACGGGAACGATGTTGCGGGAGGCGACCGCCGCGACGATGCCGCACATGGCTCAGTCCTTGTTCTTTGCGTTTGGGTTCTTTGTCGGTCGCTTCCAGCCGGGAATCGACACCTGCCTGGCACGCGAAACCGTGAGCTGATCGGGCGGCGCGTCGCGGCTCAATGTCGTGCCGGCGCCCAACGTTGCGCCGCGACCGACCGTGACCGGCGCGACCAGTTGCGTGTCGGAGCCGATGAAGGCGTCATCTTCGATCACGGTACGGAACTTGTTGGCGCCGTCGTAATTGCAGGTGATGGTGCCGGCGCCGACGTTGACGCGGCTGCCGATGGTGGCGTCGCCGAGATAGGTCAAATGATTGGCCTTCGAATGCGCCGCGATGGTGGAATTCTTCACCTCGACGAAGTTGCCGACATGCACGTCCTCGGCCAGCACGGTGCCGGGCCGCAGCCGGGCGAAGGGACCGACGATGCTCTGGGCGCCGACAACGGCATCCTGGATCACGCAGTTCGCATTGATGCGCACGCCGTCGCCGAGCACCACGCGGCCCTCGAACACACAATTGACGTCGATGAAGACATCGCGCCCGCACCGCAGTTCGCCGCGCACGTCGATGCGCGCCGGGTCGGCCAGCGTCACGCCCTGCTCCATCAGCGCCTCGGCGATGTTGCGTTGCTGCACGCGCTCCAGCGCGGCAAGTTGTGACTTGTCGTTGACGCCCTCGGTTTCCCAGGCGGCAGCGGGGTGGGCAGTCACCACGGGCATGCCTTCAGCGACTGCCATGGCAACGATGTCAGTCAGGTAGTACTCGCCCTGCGCATTTTGCTTGCTTAGGCCGGGCAGCCAGCGCGCCAGCGCCGCCGTGGGCGCCACCAGGATGCCGGTGCTGATCTCGTTGATCGCCCGCTCGGCATCGTCGGCATCCTTCTCCTCGACAATGCGCGCGACCTTGCCGCCGACCCTGACGATGCGCCCGTAACCATGAGGATTGTCGATATGCGCGGTGAGCAGCGCCAGCGAGCCGGCGCCCGCCGCCTCGATCAGGCGCTGCAAGGTCGCAGCGCGGATCAGGGGAACGTCACCGTACAACACAAGAGTCGGCGCTGACAATACGGCGCTTGGCATCGCCTGCAGTACGGCATGCCCGGTGCCGAGTTGCGGCTCTTGCAGGAACCATGCGATATCTGGTGCATCGAGCGCGCTGCGCACCTGCTCGCCGCCATGGCCATAGACCACGCAGATTCTTTCGGCGCCCAGCTCGCGCGCGATATCGATGACGTGACCGAGCAGAGTCTTTCCCGCCAACCGATGCAGCACCTTGGGCAGATCGGAGTGCATCCGCTTGCCCTGCCCGGCGGCGAGAATGACGACGTTCAAGGCGGACTCAGCGCGGCAGCGTGGTGCAACCCATCAGGAATTCGTCGACCGACCGCGCACACTGGCGGCCTTCGCGAATGGCCCAGACCACCAGCGACTGCCCACGCCGCATGTCGCCGGCAGCAAACACGCCGGGCACGTCGGTGCTGTAGGCGTCCTTGCCCTCGGTGGTCGCGCCGGCATTGCCGCGCGCATCCCTGGCGATGCCGAAGGCATCGAGCACGCCGCCGACCGGACTGAGAAAGCCCATGGCGAGGAAAGCAAAATCGGCCGGGATTTCAAATTCGGAACCGGGCACTTCAGTCATCTTGCCGTCGGTCCAGGACAGGCGAACGGCCTGGATGGCCTTGAGCTTTTCATTCTCGCCGACGAAGGCCTTGGTGCCGATGGCCCAGTCGCGCACGCAACCCTCGTCGTGCGAAGAAGAGGTGCGCATGCGCAGCGGCCAGTAGGGCCAGGTCAACGGGCCGTTTTCCTGTTCCGGCGGACGCGGCAGCAATTCGATCTGGGTGATGCTGGCCGCGCCGTGGCGATTGGAAGTACCGACGCAATCGGAACCGGTATCGCCGCCGCCGATGACCACGACATGCTTGCCGTGGACGTTGAGCGGATTTCTGTGGCCGCCGGAAACTTCCTTGTTTTGCGGAATGAGGAATTCGAGCGCGAAATACACGCCTTCAAGCTCGCGCCCAGGAATCGGCAGGTCGCGCGGATTTTCGGCGCCGCCGGCGAGCACCACGGCATCGAAGTCCTTCCGCAGTTGCCCGGCGCTGACCGTCTTCTTCGCATCGTTGGCGACGCCCTTGGGCAGGGCAGCCGCATTTTTCTCATCGGTCACCATGGCGCCGGTGACGAACCTGACGCCCTCCGCCTTCATTTGCGCCATGCGCCAGTCGATCAGTCGCTTGTCCAGCTTGAAGTCGGGAATGCCGTAGCGCAGCAGGCCGCCGATGCGCTCGTTCTTCTCGAACACCGTCACGGCGTGGCCGGCGCGCGCCAGTTGTTGCGCCGCCGCCAGCCCGGCCGGGCCGGAGCCGACAACGGCGATTTTCTTGCCGGTCTTCTTCGCCGCCGGCTGCGGCGTCACCCAGCCGTTCTCGCCGGCCTTGTCGATGATGGCGCGTTCGATGGACTTGATGCCGACCGGAGTTTGCTGGATGTTCAGCGTACAGGCCGCCTCGCAGGGCGCAGGACAGACGCGGCTGGTGAATTCCGGAAAATTGTTGGTCGAATGCAGGGCGGCGATGGCCTCACGCCAGTTGCCGCGATAGACGAGGTCGTTCCAGTCCGGGATCAGATTGTTCACCGGACAGCCGTTGTTGCAATAAGGAATGCCGCAATCCATGCAGCGCGCGCCCTGAATGCCGGCCTGCTCGTCCGTCAGATGCGGGATGAATTCCCGATAGTGAAGAACGCGCGTCGCGGCTTTTTCGTAGCTCTCGGAAATGCGCTGAAATTCGAGGAATCCGGTGGGCTTGCCCATTACGCTGCTTCCTTCAGTTGCGTTGCCGCCATTTCTTTCAAAGCGCGACGATATTCATGCGGAAAGACCTTGACGAACTTGCCGCGCGCCCTGGCCCAGTCGGCGAGAAGCGCTTTCGCGCGCGCGCTGCCGGTCAGCCTGGCATGTTGCTCGATCATGCGCTTGAGCTGCGCCTCGTCGCCAAGACTGTGCGGGCCGCCATCCGCCTGTTTCGCCTCGGGCAGCACCTTCTCCAGCGCGACCATGGACAAATTGCAGCGCTGCGCGAACATGCCGTCCTCGTCATAAACATAGGCGATGCCGCCCGACATGCCGGCCGCGAAGTTGCGCCCGGTGAGGCCAAGCACGGCCACCGTGCCGCCGGTCATGTATTCGCAGCCGTGATCTCCGGTGCCTTCCACCACCGCCGTGGCGCCGGAATTGCGCACGCAGAAGCGCTCGCCGGCGACGCCGCGAAAGTAGGCATCGCCTTCGATCGCGCCGTAAAGCACCGTGTTGCCGACGATGATGTTTTCGCCGGGATCGCCACGGAACGCCTCGGGCGGGCGGACGATGATGCGACCGCCGGACAAGCCCTTGCCGACGTAATCGTTGGCTTCACCGGTCAGATCGAGCGTGATGCCACGCGCCAGGAAGGCGCCGAAACTCTGTCCCGCCGTGCCAGTGAACTTGATGGTGATGGTGTCATCGGCCAGGCCGGCGTGGCCCTTGCGTTTGGCCACTTCGTACGACAGCAGCGTACCCACGGTGCGGTTCTGATTCCTGATGGGCGACTCGATCGCCACCTTGACGCCGCGTTCCAGCGCCGGCCCGGCCTGGGCAATCAGACTGTGATCCAGTGCGTTCTTCAGGCCATGATCCTGCGTTTCGCTGTGGCGCGACGAGACCCCGGCGATTTCCGGCCGTCTGTAGAAAATTCGCGAGAAGTCCAGCCCGCGGGCCTTCCAGTGGTCGACACCCTTCCGCATGTCGAGCAGATCGGAACGACCGATGAGGTCGTCGAACTTGCGGATGCCGATTTGCGCCATCAATTCGCGCACTTCCTCGGCGACAAAGAAGAAGTAATTGACGACATGCTCGGGTTGGCCGGAGAAACGCGCGCGCAACACCGGATCCTGTGTCGCGACACCGGCCGGACAGGTATTGAGGTGGCATTTGCGCATCATGATGCAGCCCTGGACGACCAGCGGCGCGGTGGCGAAACCGAACTCGTCGGCGCCGAGCAGGGCGCCGATCAGCACGTCGCGGCCGGTCTTCATCTGGCCGTCGGCCTGGACCCGGACGCGACCGCGCAGGCGGTTGAGCACCAGGGTCTGCTGCGTTTCGGCCAGGCCCAGTTCCCACGGCGTGCCGGCGTGCTTGATGGAGGAGATCGGCGAAGCGCCGGTGCCGCCATCGTGGCCGGCGATCACCACGTGATCGGCCTTGGCCTTGACCACGCCGGCGGCCACGGTGCCGACGCCGATTTCGGAGACCAGCTTGACCGACACGCTGGCCTCTGGATTGGCGTTCTTCAGGTCGTGAATCAATTGCGCCAGATCCTCGATCGAGTAGATGTCGTGATGCGGCGGCGGCGAGATGAGCTGCACGCCCGGCACCGAATGGCGCAGGAAGCCGATGTAGTCGGACACCTTGTGGCCGGGCAACTGGCCGCCTTCGCCGGGCTTGGCGCCTTGCGCCATCTTGATCTGGAGCTGGTCGGCGTTGGCCAGATATTCCGCCGTGACGCCGAAGCGGCCCGATGCCACCTGCTTGATCGCCGAGCGCAGGCTGTCGCCGGCCTTGAGCGGGATGTCGCGCGCGACGCGGTTCTTGCCGATCACGCTGGCCACCGTCTCGCCAGCGCCGACTTTCCGGTAGCGACGCCGATCTTCGCCGCCTTCGCCGGTATTCGACTTGCCGCCGATGCGATTCATGGCGATTGCCAGCGTGGTGTGCGCCTCGGTTGAAATGCTGCCCAGCGACATGGCGCCGGCGGCAAAACGCTTGACGATATCTTTTGCCGATTCCACCTCGTCAAGGGAAATGGCCGGTCCAGCCGGCCTGATCTCGAACAGGCCGCGCAGCGTCATGTGGCGCTGGCCCTGATTGTTGATCAGTTCGGCGTATTCCTTGTAAGTCTCGTACTTGCCCGAGCGCGTCGCGTGTTGCAGCTTGGCGATGCTGTCCGGGGTCCACATGTGATCTTCGCCGCGCACCCGAAAGGCATATTCGCCGCCGCAGTCGAGCATGCCGGCCAGCACCGGATCGGCGCTCCAGGCGGCGGCGTGCGTCTTCAGCGTCTCGGTGGCGACTTCCTTCAGGCCGATGCCTTCCACCTTGGTCGGCGTGCCGGCGAAGTAGCGGTTGACGAAATCGGAGGAAAGGCCCACCGCCTCGAAAATCTGCGCGCCGCAGTAGGACTGGTAGGTGGAGATGCCCATCTTCGACATCACTTTCATCAGGCCCTTGTTGATGGCCTTGATGTAGTTCTTCTGCGCCTCGTACGCCGTCGGCTTGTTCGGCAACCGGCTGGCAATCGCGGCGATGCTTTCGAAAGCGAGCCAGGGGTGGATGGCCTCGGCGCCGTAGCCGGCGAGGGTGGCGAAATGATGCACTTCGCGCACCGCGCCGGTTTCGATCACCATGCCGCAGGAGGTGCGCAGGCCGATCCGCACCAGATGCTGATGCACGGCGGAGCAGGCCAGCAGCGCTGGAATCGGCGCGCGCTGGTGGTCGACGGCCCGGTCGGAAAGAATGACGACGTTGTAGCCGGCGCCCACCGCCCGCTCGACGCGGGTGCAGGCCTGGTACAGGGAACGGCTCAAACCTGCCGAGCCCTCCGCCGCGGGCGTCGTGATATCGACCACGATGGGGCGGAAGGTGCCCCCGGTCAGGGAGTCGATTTTCTTCAGCTTGGCCATGTCGGCCACGGACAGGATCGGCTGATGTACCTCGAGACGCGGCGTCGGCACGGTTTCGTCCACCCCCAGCAGATTGGGGTTGGGACTGACCAGGGAAATCAGCGACATGACGATTTCTTCGCGGATCGGATCGATCGGCGGATTCGTCACCTGGGCAAACAGTTGTTTGAAGTAATTGAACAGCGGCTTGGCCCGGTCCGACAGCACCGGCAGCGTGGCGTCATTGCCCATGGAACCGGTGGCTTCCTCGCCCTGCGTGGCCATCGGCTCGAGGACGAACTTGAAGTCTTCCTGCGTGTAACCGAACGCCTGCTGCACTTTCAGCAGCGGCCCGGTCAGCTTTTCGCGCGACTTGACCGCCGGCAGATCGTCGACAAAATAGCGCGACTGCTCGATCCATTTCCGGTAGGGCTTGGCGGCGGCCATGCTGCGCTTGAGTTCCGTGTCGTCGATGATGCGGCCCTGTTCCAGATCGATGAGGAACATCTTGCCGGGCTGCAGACGCCATTTCTTGACAATGCGCTCCTGGGCAATCGGCAGCACGCCGATCTCGGAGGACATCACCACCAAGTCGTCGTCGGTGATCAGGTAGCGCGCCGGACGCAAACCGTTGCGATCCAGCGTGGCGCCGATCTGGCGGCCATCGGTGAAGGCGACCGCCGCCGGGCCGTCCCACGGTTCCATCAGCGCCATGTGGTACTCATAGAAGGCGCGGCGTTCCTCGTCCATCAGCGGATTGCCGGCCCAGGCTTCGGGGATCAGCATCATCATGGCATGGACCAGACTGTAGCCGCCCATCACCAGCAGTTCCAGCGCGTTGTCGAAGGAGGCGGAATCGGACTGGCCGTCATAGATCAGCGGCCAGACTTTCTCCAGGTCTTCGCCCAGCACCGGAGATGAAATGCCGTGCTCGCGGGCGCGCATCCAGTTGACGTTGCCGCGCAGCGCGTTGATCTCACCGTTGTGGGCGATCATGCGGAAGGGATGCGCCAGATCCCAGGTCGGGAAAGTATTGGTGGAAAACCGCTGGTGCGCCATCGCCAGCGCCGAAACCACGCGCCGGTCCTGCAAGTCGCGATAGTAAGTGCCAACCTGCCCGGCCAGCAGCATGCCCTTGTACACCACCGTGCGGCAGGACATCGACGGCACGTAGAACATCTTGCCATCGGGCAGCTTGAGCGCCTGAATGGTGTGGCCGGTCGCCTTGCGCAGGATGTAGAGTTTTCTTTCCAGCGCGTCGGCGTCGGCAATGCTGCTGCCGGCGCCAATGAACACCTGACGCACCACCGGCTCCAGGTCCTTGGCCGCCTGGGCCAGACCGGTGTTGTCCACCGGGACGTCGCGCCAGCCGAGCAGAAGCTGGCCTTCGTAGCGGATGGCGCGCTCGATCACCGCCTCGCAGGCGCGCCGGCTGGCCTCATTGCGCGGCAGAAACACCATGCCGACGCCATACTCGCCGGTCGGCGGCAAGGTAACGCCCTGCAGCGCCATTTCCTCGCGCAAGAATGCGTCGGGAATCTGGATCAGGATGCCGGCACCGTCGCCCAGCAGGGGATCGTAACCCGTCGCACCGCGGTGCTCGAGATTTTGCAGAATCAGCAGGCCCTGCTCGATGATGGCGTGGCTCTTCTGGTTCTTGATATGAGCAACGAAGCCGACGCCACAGGCGTCATGCTCATTGGCCGGATCGTAGAGACCCTGGCTGTGGGGGAGGACCATCGTGTCTTTCCTCGGGAATACAAGCGGCAAAAAAGCCGGGGTGATGCCGCTCCCCGGCCTTGAATGGTCCGCCAAACACGGCGGACGAACGCGCAAATATACCGCCAAAAGCCGTCAATTTCAAGACGCGGCGACCGGCTATGCGTATTTCATAGTTCTCCGACGGAGAACAGGCGGCGGTGCTCTTTCATCGAGTAGCGGTCGGTCATGCCGGCGATATAGTCGGCGGTGGCGCGGGCGACGCTTCCGCTCGCCGCCATTTCCTGATATTGAGGCGGCAGCAGGCGCGGATCGGCGACAAAGGCGCCGAACAGGTCGTGAATGATGCGGCGCGCCTTGGCCGTCATGCGCAGCACCTGGTAGTGCTGGTACAGATGCTCGCGCAGAAAGCCCTTGAGCGCCCGATTCTCGGCCTGCATCGCATCGGTGAAGGCGATCAGCGCCGGGGCTTGGTGTATGTCCGCCAGCGTCCGTGGCGCGGCCTCGGCGATACGCCGCGCCGACTCGGCCAGCAAGTCCGTGACCAGGGCGTCGATCATGCGGCGGATGGTTTCGTGCACCCGCCGGCGGCTCGACAGTTGCGGAAATTCCGCGTCCGCCGCCGCCGCGTGACGGGCGAAAAGGCTCACCTCTCCGAGTTGATCCGGCGTCAGCAGCCCGGAGCGCAGGCCATCATCGACGTCATGGTTGTTGTAGGCGATTTCGTCGGCCAGATTGCAGATTTGCGCCTCCAGCGAGGGCCGGCGATCGGCGAGAAAGCGCTGGCCCAGGTCGCCGAGATCGCGCGCGCGCGCCGGCGAGCAGTGCTTGAGGATGCCCTCGCGCGTCTCGAACATCAGATTGAGGCCGTCAAAGGCGCCGTAGCGCTCCTCCAGACGATCGACGATGCGCAGGCTTTGCAGATTGTGCTCGAAACCGCCGTGGGCCTGCATGCACTCGTTCAGGGCGTCCTGACCGGCGTGGCCGAACGGCGTGTGGCCGAGGTCGTGGGCCAGCGCGATGGCTTCCGTCAGGTCGTCGTTGAGGTGCAGGGCGCGCGCGATGGAGCGCGCGATCTGGGCCACCTCGATGCTGTGCGTGAGGCGGGTGCGAAACAGATCGCCTTCGTGGTTGACGAATACCTGGGTCTTGTATTCGAGGCGCCGAAACGCGGTCGAATGCACGATGCGATCACGGTCGCGCTGGAACTCGCTGCGCGCCTTGGGGCGCGGCTCGGCGACCATGCGGCCACGGCTGACGCCGTCGTCAACGGCGTAGGACGCCTGATCATTCACGGCAGCAGGACTCGATGGCGGCGACGATTTCCTCGCTAGAGACATCGGCATAAGTCACGGCCTCACCCAGCGCCTTGAGCAGAACCAGGCGCAAACTGCCGGCGATAACCTTCTTGTCGTGGGACATGAGCTCAAGGTAGCGCGCCGCGCCGAGTTCGGCGCCCTTGACGGGCAAACCGGCGCGCGCGAACAGTGCGCGGACGCGGGCGACATCGGCGGCGGTCAGCCAGCCCAGGCGGCGCGAGAGCTCGACGGCCATCATGGTGCCGGCGGCGACCGCCTCGCCGTGCAGCCACTCACCGTAGCCCATGCCGGTTTCGATGGCGTGACCAAAGGTGTGCCCAAGATTGAGCAGCGCCCGACCGCCCTCTTTGGCGGTCTCGTACTCATCGGCAGCCACCACTTGGGCCTTGTTGGCGCAGGAAGTTTCGATGGCATGCGCGAGCAACCCGCCGTCGCGCGCCATGAGTCCGTCCATGTTTGCTTCCAGCCAGTCGAGAAAAGGCAGGTCGCGAATCAGGCCATACTTGATGACTTCCGCCATCCCGGCCGACAGCTCGCGATCCGGCAGCGTCTTCAAGGTATCGGTATCCGCCAGCACCAGCTTCGGTTGCCAGAAGGCGCCGACCATGTTCTTGCCGCGCGGATGATTGATCCCGGTCTTGCCGCCGACCGAGGAATCGACCTGCGACAGCAGCGTGGTGGGAACCTGAATGTAGGGCACGCCGCGCTGATAGGTGGCGGCGGCAAAACCCGCCAGATCGCCGATGACGCCGCCGCCCAGGGCGACGATGGTCGTACCGCGGTCGCAACGGGTCGCCAGCAGGGCGTCATAGATCAGGTTGAGCGATTCCCAGCTCTTGTGCGCTTCGCCGTCGGCAAGGATGATCGGCGTAACGCCAACGCCGACTTTCTCCAGACCCTGGGCGAGAACATCCAGATACAAGGGAGCCACGGTGACGTTGCTGACCAGCGCGACGCGCGGCGTGCGCAGAAACGGGAGGATCAGATCGGCACGGGAAAGCAGGCCGCCGCCGATCAGGATCGGGTAGCCGCGGTCGGCCAGAGCAACGTTCAGGCGGCGCATCGCTGCTGCAACTGCCGTTCAAGCTGCTTGACCAGGTGGCCAATGCTGCCGCCCATGCTGTCGATGACGATGTCGGCCACCTCGCGGTACAGGGGATCGCGCTGTGCAAACAGTTCCTCGATCTTCTGCATTGGATCGGCGACCTGCAACAACGGCCGGTTGGGATCGAGGCGAGTACGCTCGAACAGCAAGCGCGGCGCCACATGAAGATAAATCACGGTACCCCCCTGCTTGAGTGCGGCGCGATTTTCCGGACGGAGTATCGCGCCGCCGCCCGTGGCGATGACCAGTTGGGATTCATTGGCCAGTTCGGCAATCACTTTTGACTCGCGATCACGAAACCCCTGCTCGCCCTCGATGTCGAAAATCAGGGGAATCCTGACCCCGGTACGCGCCTCGATCTCGTGATCGGCATCGATAAAGGACCGGCGCATGCGCTTGGCGAGTTGGCGACCCACCGTGGTCTTGCCGGCGCCCGGCATACCGACCAGATAAATGTTGTTGTTTGCACTCACGAGCGAATTGTAGCAGCGCCAAAAGACGAGGCCGGCAATAGCCGGCCCCTGTTTGAGGAATAAACGCGGGCTAGCGCTGCGTCAGCGCATCGCTGACAATGCGCGGCGTAATGAAGACCAGCAATTCACTGCGCGAAATACTCTTCTGCGTGCTCTTGAACAGGAAGCCGACGTAGGGCAGATCGCCAAAGAAGGGGACTCGGTCCTGAGTCTGGATATCGGACTCGCGCGCAAAGCCGCCAATGACCACCGTGCCCCCGTTCTCGACGATCACACTGGTGGTTACGGTGTTGGTGTCCAGGCTGCCGGTCGTCGCATTGGTGATGGTGCTCTTGGCAATGTTCAGTTCAAGACTGACGCGGTTGTCCGGGTTAACCGAAGGCGTCACCCCCAGCGTCAGAGGCGCCGAAAAGGTCTGGTAGATCGGCAGGCCCGTGGTTGCATTGACCCCCGTAAGAATGGTCACCTGCTGGGTATTGTTGATGGTCGCCGCCTTGCGGTTCAGCGTGATGATTCTGGGAGACGAAATGGTCTTGTTGCGCGAATCGTTCTCCGCCGCCTGTAATTCGAGTGCCAGTAACTTGGTCCCGGCGTTGTTGAACAGCATCAGGCCGATATTTGCGGCCGATGCCAGCGAGTAGCTGGGCGCAAAAATAGTGGTCCCCGACCGGGACAACGCCGGCACGGCGGCTGATCCGTAGGTATCCACGTTGGTAAAGCCCGCCGTAGTCCCCAAAACGGCGCGCGTGGTGTTGGTCCCGGGTACCTGATAGCCTCCCTGCGACAGGACAGATGACTCGGCAAGCCGCAGGCGGACGCCCAGCGAATTGGCGAAAGTGGTTGACGCCTCCACGATGCGGGCTTCGATCATCACCTGCTTGGGCGGGATGTCTACATTGCGAATGACTTCGCGGACGGATTCAATCACCGCAGCCGTGTCGCGGACAAACACCTGATTGGTGGCGTCGTGAATCGATATTCCGCCACGCGAGGTAAGCATGCCCTTGCTTGTGCCGCCGGCAGCCGCGGCCGCTGGAGCCGCCGCAGGAGCGCCCGCTGCGGGGGCGCCCGCCGCAGGAGCCGCCGTGGCGGCAAAGCTGCTTTTCACCAGTGAAACAATATCCGCTGCCTTGACATAGTTGAGCTTGAAGGTTTCCGCCACCAGCGGCGCGATATCGCTCGCGCGATTGGCCTCGTCAGCGGTGTCCTGGTCGCGCTTTTGCAGCACGGCCCGATCACCGAACAGAATCACGTCATCACGCACCCGCATGCCGGCGTTGACTTGCGCCATGATGATCTCAAGCGCCTGATCGTACGGAATGTTGTCAAGACTGGCGGTGACCGTTCTGCCGTTCAGCGAAGGATCGACCAACACGTTCTTGCCCGAAATGTCGGCGAGCGTGCGCAAAACCATGGTCGCATCGGCACCGAAGAAGTTGATCGAAACCCTTTGCCCCTGTTGCCCCGTCTGAACCAGCTTGTTGGCTTCATCCGCAGGAATCGGTTTGACTTCGATGGTCAACTGGTTGTTCGCCAGATGCGCTTGATGAAACCAGCGGCCACGGGCGGCAATGTCGATGCGCGTCAGATTGCCCACCGCGCGCGAGGTCATTATTGTTACCGGAGTCGCAAAATCGTTTACGTCGCGCCGATTCTGCAGGCGCTCGGGCAACTCGACGTCGCGCAGCTCGACGGTGAGTCCGGTGCCCGCGCGACGGATGTCGATAGGTACGGTGCCATCGGTCAGATCCACCGTGATCATGGCCTGGCCGTCTTCACCGCGGCGGAATACGATATCGCGGATTGCGGCCGTGTCGGTCGCCGGAGCCGGTCTTCCCGCCGCAGTCGTCGACGCAGAGGACGGCGCCGTCGGCTGGTATACGCTGGGCGCCGGCTCCTGGCTGGCCTGAACACTCTGCGCCTGCAACTTGATGAACAGAACATCTCCGACAATTTCCGTGGAGAACTTGGTCGGCCGATAGAGGTTGAGCACCAGTCGCGTCAATTTGTCGGTTTGCACCAGATTCAGGCTTTTGAGATCGCCCTCCGCCACCTGTTTGGTGGTCTGCCCCGATTGGTTGTCGGTATCGGGAAAGTCAATCACCACCCGCGGTGGTTCGATCACGCTCCAGTTTCCCGGCAGCGCCTTCAGCGGAGCGGACATCTGCACCTTGAGCAGAATCTGATCGCCGGAGCGACTGTACTGGATCTGCTTGATGGAGTTTTCGGCCGCAATCGATGCACCGGACAGGCTAAACCAGAGTCCCGCCAAGGCAACCGCGGCAATTTGAATTCTCTTCATCAACGTCCTCCTTCTTTCGGCACCATGAGCATCTTCTCCTGCTCAACCCATGCGCCATTCGCGTCCTTGACGGTTTCCAGCACCGTAACGCCATCTCTGGTAATTGCCGTGATCTTGCCGAAACTGCGGCCCATGTATTCGCCGACGCGCACATGCTTTGGCTTGTTCGGCGGCGGAGTCCGGATCAGGGCATAGGGCACCGGACCCATCATGATGACGCCGACCACCGTGAGGTCTTCGATGGGGAAAATCTCAAGCGGTTGCTGCGGTCGGGTGCGATCCGGCGTTGACTTGTCGGCGATGGCCTCCAGCGTCACGATCTTGCCGGGAGCAAAGGGCGACGTCAGCGCCTCTGTTTCATAAGCGACCACCGGAAATGCGGTGATTTCCGGCAGGGGCGTCACTTTGCCCCTCATGTCTTTGGTCTCATCGCGCATCCACTGCCGGAGATCCTGGTGCTCTTCAGCAGCGCAACCCAGCAGCAACAATGGGCACAGGAAAAAAGGAAGCCTGTGAAACTTCATTTTTTGCCCCCCCTGGCCGCTTGCTGCGCCTTCTTCTGGCTGGCAATTTCTCCTTCGTCAAGATAGCGGAAGGTTCTGGCAGTGGTTTTGATCGACATCATCCCGTTCGGATTCGCGCTCAAACTGATGTCGTTCAAGGTGACGATCCGCGGCAGCTTGGCAATATCCCCCGTAAACGCGCCGATGTCGTGATAACTGCCGGTAAGGTTCAGCGTAATCGGCACCTCGGCATAGAATTCCCGGGGAGACTCGCCGCCCGGCTTGAACAGTTCAACCGACAGACCCCTGGCTTGCGCCGCCTTGTTGATATCAACCAGCATGTCGCCCATCTCGGCCTTGTTCGGCAACTGCTTGAGCAAGGCGCCGAACGAGCGGTCGATTTCGGCCAACTGGCGGCGATATTCGTCAAGATTGACAGCTTGTCTCTTCTTGTTCAGCCAGTCTTCCTTGTGCTTGTCTTCCTGAGACTTCTTTGTCTCAAGCTCGTCCAGCTGGACGCTCCAGCCAATAGTGCCGAATCCCCAGGCGGCGGCTATCAAGGCCACAAAGAGCCCGAGAAGAATGACAATGCGCGGAGCCTGTGGCCACAACCCTGGATCCTTGGGATCGAGCGTCTTGAAATCCATGGCCAACTGCTGAAAATCGATCAGCGGCGCTGATGGTGCGGCCGGCTCCATCTTGACGGCCTGCTTTTCCGCCAGACGTTCAGCAGCCGACTTTCGCTTGAACAAAGAGGATAACGAAGGCAGCTTCATCATTTCTTCCCCGGCGCCGGATTGGCAGCCGCCGTGGTTTGGCGAGTAATCATGGTGGTGATGCTGAAGGCGTTCAAGCGTCGATTGGCGACCACCTCGGCCTTGGTTTCAATCAGCGTCGAGTGCTCAAGCAGCGGCGACTCATCGAGATTGTTCATCAACGTGGTTATCCGCGCGTTCGACTGCGCATAACCCGAGATGGCGATCTTTGGTCCGGTTTGCGCAAGCGTACGCAAATAGATGCCTTCGGGTACCTGCTTGGCCAACTCGTTGAAAAGGTGTACGGTTTCCGTGCGATTGGCCTGAAGTGCCTCAATGACCCGCTTGCGGGCCAGGAGCGCATTGGTCTGCTCCTGTATCTTCTTGATTTCATCAATTTCCTTGTCCAGACCGGCAATCTCGCGCTTGATGAATTCATTCTTGTCATTCTGCACGGCAATCTGCTTGCCGATGATCGAGTAGCCAAGGAACCAGATCAAACCGGCCAACACCGAAACCAGCCCCAGCATGACATAGAACTGCTGGCGTCGGGCCTTGCGCTTCTCCTCGCGATGAGGAAGGAGATTGATCCGGATCATTGATCGAACTTCCTGAGAGCCAGTCCGCAGGCCACCATCAGCGACGGCGCGTCGGCGGCAAGCTGCTTGGCGCGAATACGCGGTGATATCGTCATTCCCGCAAATGGATCGGCCAGGATTGTATTGACGTTGGTGCGCTGCCCGACAATTTCGGCGACACCCGGAACCAGCGCCGATCCACCTGAAAGAATGATGTGATTCACTTCGCCATACGGCGTCGAAGTGAAGAAGAACTGTAACGCTCGCGCAACCTCCTGCGCCATGTTTTCAATGAAGGGATGAAGAATCTCCGCTTCGTAATTGTCGGGGGGGGTACCCGACCGCTTCAGGTTTTCGGCTTCGTCGGGACCGATGCCGTAGGCGCGCATGATCTCATCGGTGAGTTGCGATCCGCCGAATGCCTGCTCTCTGGCGTAGACCTGCTGGTCGTCCTTCATGATGGTGACCGTCATCGCCGAGGCGCCAACGTCTATCAACGCAATGACCTGGCCGGCACCGTCCTGCGGCAGTTGCTTGACCACCAGTTCATACGCAGCCTGGGTTGCATAGGCCTCGACATCGATCACCACCGGCTTCAACTCGGCCACTTCGGCGGCAGCAACGCGGTCTTCGACTTTCTCCTTGCGCGAGGCGGCCAGCAGCACCTCCACATCGTCTGGACTCCCCGGCGCCGGGCCGATCACCTGAAAGTCGAGATTGACCTCTTCCAGCGCAAACGGAATGTACTGGTTGGCCTCGGACTCGACCTGAATTTCCATGTCCTGCTCGCGCAGATTGGCTGGCAACGTAATCTTTTTGGTGATCACCGCAGAGGTCGGCAGCGCCATGGCGATAAAACGCGTGGAAGTGCCGAGTCGCTTCCAGCAACGCTGCAGGGCTCCCGCCACGACTTCAAGCGACGCCAGGTTGCCGTCCAGCACGGCATCCTTCGGCAAAGGTTCGATCGCGTAGCGCTCAACCCGCGGCTGCCCCTTGCCGGCATCGACCAGCTCAACCATCTTGACGGCGGTCGAGCTGATATCCACGCCGATCAACGGACGCAGCTTCGGGTTAAAGATCGACTTCAGAGCCGAGACATCGATCTGCAAAGGATTTTTCCTTTAAAAATATTGCGTTACAAGCTATACAGATAATTTACTTCAGATGCTAGCAGCAACTATATCGGCTGTAAAGCAAAATAATTAAGGACGGCCTGTCGCCGCGTGTCCCCAGCGCCACAGCTATAATCCCACGCGCCGACTTCCGCCCCGTTCCTTCGTGCCCACTTCCGCCCTACCCGCTCCCGCCCGCTGGGCGCTGTATTTCCTGCTTCTGATCGGCGGCGCCGTGCTAAGTGTCGCCGCTCTTGCCGGCATCGTACTGATTCTTGCCTACCCGCAGCTTCCCTCGCTGGAAGTGCTGACCGACTACCAACCGAAAATCCCGTTACGCATTTATTCCAGCGACGGCCATCTGATCGGCGAGTTCGGCGAGGAACGGCGCAACTTTGCCCACATCAAGGACGTTCCCGCCGTGATGAAGCAGGCCATTCTCGCGGCCGAAGACGAGCGCTTCTACCAACATCCGGGCATCGACACGCTGGGCGTCCTGCGCGCAGCGTATTCCAATTTCGTCGGCGGCGGCAAGCGCCAGGGAGCCTCGACCATCACCATGCAGGTGGCGCGCAACTTTTTCCTTTCCAGCGAAAAAACCCTGACGCGAAAACTCTACGAGATGTTACTGGCTTTCAAAATAGAGAACAATCTCGGCAAGGATCAGATTCTTGAGATCTACATCAACCAGATTTACCTCGGCCAGCGCGCCTACGGCTTCTCGGCCGCGGCTCAGATTTATTTCGGCAAGGCGCTGAAGGATGTCAGCGTGGCCGAAGCGGCCATGCTCGCCGGCCTGCCCAAGGCGCCTTCGGCCTACAACCCGGTGGCCAATCCGAAACGGGCGCAACTGCGTCAGCGCTATGTGCTGCGCCGGATGCATGAGCTCAACTTCATCGACGAAACGCAGTGGAAGTCGGCGCAAACGGAAGTCCTCTCCGTCAAGCACGACGCCAACGACTTCGGCGTACATGCCGACTACGTTGCGGAAATGGCCCGCCAGATTGCCGCCGAGCAGTTCCCGGAGGATGTCTACAGTCGCGGACTGCGCGTCATCACCACCATCAACCGCGGCGAACAGCAAGCCGCCTACCTGGCGCTGCGCCGCGGCGTCATCGATTACGACCGTCGCCATGGTTATCGCGGTGTTGAGGCCTATGTCGACATCAAGGACATCGCTTCGGATCAGGACGAGGAACTGGAGGAGCTTTTGGCCGAGTATGACGACAGCGACGATCTGCTGCCGGCCATCGTTCTGGAAGCGACTCCAAAACTGGTGCGCGCCTATCTGCGCGGCGGCGAGGTGCTCAGGATAAGCGATGACGGTCTCAAGTTTGCCGCACGCATGCTGGATGAAAAGTCGCCACCCAACAAACGGGTGCGGCGCGGCGCGGTGATTCGCGTCCAGAAATTCGGCAAGGGCTGGCAAATCGTCCAGTTGCCCGAGGTCGAAGCCGCATTCGTCGCCGCCAGTCCGGTCGATGGCGCAATCCGGGCGCTGGTCGGCGGCTTCGATTTCAATCGCAACAAGTTTAACCATGTCACCCAGGCGTGGCGCCAGCCCGGCTCCAGCTTCAAGCCCTTCATCTACTCGGCCGGTCTGGAAAAAGGCTACACACCGGCCTCGGTGATCGAAGACGAACCGGTCTCGATCTCCGCCGAAGAAACCGGTTCCCAGGCCTGGGAACCGAAGAACTATGACGGCAAATATGAAGGCCCGATGAGTTTGCGCACCGCACTGGCGAAATCCAAGAACATGGTTTCGATCCGCTTGCTGCGTTCCATCGGCACCCATTACGCGCAGGATTATGTGACGCGCTTTGGCTTCGACGCGGACAAACAGCCGCCCTATCTGACACTGGCGCTGGGCGCCGGCTCCGTGACGCCCTGGCAGCAACTCGCCGCCTATTCGATATTCGCCAACGGCGGCTACCGCATCAGTCCGTACATCGTGCGCCAGATTCTGGATGACAAGGGCAACGTCCTGGCCGCCACGCAGCCCGCGCTGGCGGGCGATGAGTCGTTGCGCGCGATAGACGCCCGCAATGCCTGGCTGATGGACAGCATGATGCACGACGTGGTGCGGCGCGGCACCGCCACCCGCGCCGCCGCGCTCAAACGCGGCGACCTGGCGGGCAAGACCGGCACCACCAACGACTATATCGACGCCTGGTTCTGCGGCTACCAGCCGACCGTGGTCGGCATCGCCTGGATCGGCTTCGATCAGCCCAGGCGCATGGGCAACGGCGAAACAGGGGGTGCTGCGGCGCTGCCGATGTGGATCAACTTCATGGAGCATGCCCTGAAGGGCGTGCCCGAGAGCTGGCAGGAATCCCCCGCAGGCCTGGTGTCCATCGTCGCCAACGATCCTTCGGGTAAAACCAGCAGGGAATTCGTGTACAAGGAGCACCTGCCGCCGCCGGACGCGGAAGACGAAACCGAAGAAGTCGACAGGCAGGCGCCTGCACCAGTGCAGGACGCCAAACCCAAGGTCGTTGAAAAACCCGCTGTAGATAAGCCTGTGCCGCTTGTGCCGCAAAAACCCGCTGCGGGAAAACCCGTGCCGCCGGCGCCGCAAAAACCCGCCGAAAAGCAAACCTAGAGCGCGATCCTGACTCCGGCCTGCTCGGACAGCGTGCGCGACAGGGCCGCCACCAGTTCCTCGCCGTCGCGCGTGCCCAGCCAGCGCCCATCCACGGGACGAAAGTGGTAACCACCCGATTTCGCCGCCAACCAGATCTCTCTGGCGGCAACATGGCGATTCAGAATGATCTTCGAGCCGCTTTCGAACTCGATCTCGATCACGCCACCGGGTTTGGTTTCAAAATCGAAAGTTGCCACATCGCTTTCACTCGCCGCCTCAAGCAAGGCCTCGATGCGCGCAAGTTCCGCATCGGCTTCCGCCATGAATTCCCGCTCTTCCATCACGTGTTACCATCCTCCGCCTGTCGAGACACGCCCAGACACACCTTCCGCCATGCGCCTGATTCCTTCATTCCTCGCCGCCTTGATCGCACTCTCGGCCCTCGCCGCCTGCGGCACCAAGACCCCGCTTTCACTGCCGCCGCAGGCACAGCCGGCGACAAAAACCGCCGTGCCGCCAGCGCCGACTGCCACTGCGGTCGATAATACCAACAAAGCCGCCGAGCCTCGCCAATGACCCTCGCCGTCATGCGCGAGGACGGTCTGCGGGTCGAAGGCGTCGCCCTGAAAAATCCCGTTCGCCCATGACCAGGACGCGCAGTTTTCTGCTCATCGTCGCCGTGCTGGCCGCGGGCGGCGGCGCGGCGTGGCATTTCACCAAAACCGATGCGCCCGCCGGCAAAAAGGCGCAGACGCCGCCGCCGGTACCCGTCAAACTGGCCAAGGCGATCGTCCAGGACATGCCGCTGCGACTCGAAATCACCGGTCGCACCGAGGCCTACGAAACGGTCACCCTCAAGTCGCGCGTCGATGGCCAAGTGCACAGCGTGACCTTCACCGAAGGCCAGCACGTCAGGCCCGGCGATGTCCTGCTGCGGCTCGACCCCGCCGATTTCCAGGCCCGGCTCAACCAGGCGGCGGCCAATCTGGCGAAGAGCCAGGCCCAGTCGGGCAAGGCGCGCGCCGATGTCGAACGCTACATCGCGCTGCGCGCCAAGGGCTTCGTTTCGGAAGAAAAAGTCAGCGAAATGCGCACCGCCGCCGCCGCCGCCGAATCTTCCGCCCAGGCCGATGCGGCGGCGACCGAACTGGCCCGCCTGCAGTTGTCATACGCGACGATCAGAGCGCCATTCGGCGGCGTGGTCGGCGCCAAACTGGTGTTTCCCGGCGCGGCAGTGAAGGTCAACGACACGGCGCTGGCGGTGGTCAATCGCGTGCGCCCGCTGTATGTCGGCTTTGCCGTGCCGGAAAAGTATCTGCCGCAATTGCAGGCCGGCATGCGCTCCGGACGAAAGGCGATGAAAGCGGCCATTTCCCTGCCCGGCGGCGCGGACGCCTGGGAGAGCGATGTCCGCTTCCTCGACAACGGCGTCGATGTAACGACGGGCACCATCCAGCTCAAGGCCATTTTGCCCAACGCCGATGAAAGACTGGCGCCCGGCCAGTTCGTCACCGTCAGCCTGGTGCTGGATACGCTCAAGGATGCCGTGGTCATTGCCGCCGAAGCGGTACGGCAGAGTGCCGAAGGCAGCTTCCTGTTCGTCGCGAAGGAAGACGGCAGCGTGGCCATGCGCAAGGTCCGCGTTGCTTCGGTGCAGAAACAAACAGCAATCATTGATGAAGGACTTGCCGGCGGCGAAACCGTCGTCACCGAAGGCCAGTTGCGGCTGACGCCCGGCGCCCAGGTCAAGTCGGTCGAGAGTGATAGTCCATCTAAATGACCACCACGGAGAACACGGAGAACGTTTCCATTTCAGGCCAGCCTTTCTCCGTGCCCTCCGTGTCCTCCGTGGTAAGGCTTTTCATACCCACGACCCACCGCCATGCAGTTGTCTGAACTGTGCATCCGCCGGCCGGTGATGACCACGCTGCTGATGGCGGCGTTCCTTATTTTCGGCGTCATCGCCTACCGCGCGCTGCCCGTTTCCGAACTGCCCAGCATCGACTTTCCGACCATCTCCGTAACCGCCCAACTGCCCGGAGCCTCGCCGGAAACCATGGCGGCCTCGGTCGCCACTCCGCTCGAAGGCCAGTTCTCGACCATCTCCGGCCTCGACTCGATGACCTCGACCAGCGCCCAGGGCGTGTCGACCATCACGCTCCAGTTCTCGCTCAACCGCGACATCGACGCCGCCGCGCAGGACGTGCAGTCGGCGATTGCTGCCGCGCAGCGCAAGCTGCCGCCGGACATGCCGACGCCGCCCTCCTTCCGCAAGGTCAATCCGGCCGATTTCGCGATTTTCTACATCGCCATGAACTCGGCGACCCTGCCCACCTGGGTGGTCAACGAGTACGCCGAAACGCAACTGGCGCAGCGTCTGTCGACCTTGCCCGGCGTCGCCCAGGTCAATGTCTTCGGTTCGCAGAAATACGCCGTGCGCATCCAGGCCGATCCGTCCCGGCTCAGCTCGCGAGGGCTGGGCATCGACGAACTTCAGGCGGCGGTCAGGAATGCCAACGTCAATCAGCCGCTGGGCACGATTGACGGCACGCGGCAGAGCTTTGCCCTGAAAGCCAACGGCCAGTTGATGGATGCCGCGGCCTACCGGCCCCTGACCGTAGCCTGGCGCAACGGCGCGCCGGTGAAGCTGGAAGAAGTGGCCAAGGTCATCGACAGCGTCGAGAACGCCAAGGTCGCCGCCTGGTTCAACGACCGGCGCACCATCATGCTGGCGATATACCGCCAGCCGGGCTCGAACACGATCGAAACCGTCAGCGCGATCCGGCGCGTGCTGCCGGCGTTCCAGGCCAACCTGCCGGCATCGATCGACCTGCAGATCCACTACGACCGCAGCGTCTCGATCCGCAACGCCATCGATGACGTGCAATTCACGCTGATTCTCGCCGGATGCCTGGTGATCCTGGTGATCCTGATGTTCCTGCGCAACCTGTCGGCCACCCTGATTCCGGCGCTGGCGCTGCCGATCTCGGTGATCGGCACCTTCGCCGTCATGCACGCGATGGGCTACAGCCTCGACAATCTGTCCCTGCTGGCGTTGACGCTGTCGGTGGGCTTCGTCGTCGATGACGCCATCGTCATGCTGGAGAACATCGTCCGCCACATCGAGAACGGCGAGGAGCCTTTTGCGGCGTCGATTCGCGGCGCGCGCGAAATCGGCTTCACCATCATTTCGATGACGCTCTCGCTGATTGCCGTGTTCATTCCCGTGCTGTTCATGAGCGGCGTCGTCGGTCGCCTGCTGAACGAATTCGCCGTCACCATCTGCGCCGCTATCCTGGTTTCCGGCTTCGTCTCGCTCACTCTCACGCCGATGCTGTGCAGCCGCTACCTGAAACACGCGGCGCCGGAGAATCATGGCCGCGTCTTCATGGCCTTCGAGCGTTTTTTCGATGCCATGCTGGGCGCCTACCGCGGCTCGCTCACCTGGTGCATGGCGCGACCGAAATGGGTCATGCTTTCCTTTGTCCTGACCCTGATCGTCACCGCCCTGCTGTTCGGCGCCGTGTCCAAGGATTTCCTGCCCAGCGGCGACACGGGCCAGATCATCGTTTCCACCGAAGGCCCGCAGGACATTTCCTTTCCGGCCATGATGCAGAAACAGCGCGCCGTGGCTGAAATCCTCGCCAGGGACCCGAGCGTGCGCACCATCGGCTCGTTTCTCGGCGCCAGCGGTTCGCGCCCCACCTACAACACCGGCACCCTGGTGCTCAACCTCAAGCCGCAGGACGAGCGCAAGGAGAAGCCCGCCGAGATCATTGCCCGCCTGCGGCCCAAGGTGGCCGCCGTGCCGGGCGTCCGCGTCTTCATGCAAAACCCGCCGCCGATCCGCATCGGCGGCCAGGTCACCAGCGCGCAGTTCCAATACACCCTGCAGGACACCGATCTGGCCGAACTCTACCGCTGGAACGACACCCTGCTCGACCGTCTGCGCCAGTTGCCGGGATTCGTCGACGTCAACACCAACCTGAAGAACCAGAGTCCGGTGATCGCGCTCGACATCGACCGCGAAAAGCTGGCGCCGCTCGGGCTAAGCATCGGCCAGATCGAGGACGCCCTGCAAAGCGCCTTCAGCTCGCGCCAGATTTCCACCATCTACGCCGCCACCAGCCAGCATCAGGTGATCCTCGAAGTCGCGCCCGAATTCCAGGCCGACCCGGCGACGCTGTCGAAAATCCATGTCCGCTCCAGCAATGGCAAGCTCATACCGGTGGACACCGTGGCGCGCATCAGCCGCGGCACCCAGGCGCTGACGGTCAACCACCAGGGCCAGTTGCCCTCGGTGACATTGTCATTCAATCTGCTGCCCGGCGTATCGCTGGGCGACGCCGTCGATCGCATCCGCAAGATGGAACGCGAAATGAACATGCCGGCTTCGCTCACCACCAGCCTGCAAGGCGCGGCGCAAGCCTTCGAGGCCTCGTTGCAGGGCCTCGGCGTGCTGCTGCTGATCGCCATCCTGGTGGTCTATATCGTGCTCGGCATTCTCTACGAAAGCTTCGTCCATCCGCTGACCATTCTCTCCGGCCTGCCCGCCGCCGGCCTCGGTGCGCTGCTGACGCTGCTGATCTTCAGGGTCGACCTGAGCCTGTATGCCTTCGTCGGCATCATCATGCTGATCGGCATCGTCAAGAAGAACGCCATCATGATGATCGACTTCGCCCTGGACAAGCAGCGCAAGGAAGGCGCGGCCCCGGCGCAGGCGATTTTCGAGGCCTGCCTGGTGCGCTTCCGACCGATCATGATGACCACCATGGCGGCGCTGGTCGGCACGCTGCCGATCGCCGTGGGCTGGGGCGCCGGCGCCGAAGTGCGGCGACCGCTCGGCCTCGCGGTGGTCGGCGGCCTGCTGCTGTCGCAGTTCCTGACGCTCTACCTGACGCCGGTGGTGTATCTCTATCTCGACCGTTTGGGCGGCGGGCACAAGCCCGCCTGACAGACCGCCACCCGGCTGGCCTGCCCTGCCGGGGCAGCGGCAAGTTGTCAAATCGCTTGACGCACTCCGTCAATGACGTATTATTGCGGCCATGTACACCGTCGCCGAAACCGGCGTTTTCACCACTGACGCCGCATCCATCTGGTCTGAGGGCGAGCGGGCAGAGTTCATCGGCTGGATTGCCGCCAACCCGCTGGCGGGTGACGTGATTCCCGGCTCCGGCGGTTGCCGCAAGTTGCGTTGGGCTCGGGCCGGCATGGGCAAACGCGGCGGTGTACGGGTGATTTATTTCAATCGGCTGGAGAACGGCGTGATTTGGTTGCTGGTGATCTACGCCAAGGCGGTGCGCGGCAATATCCCGGCGCACATTCTCAAGGCCATCAAGGAGGCAATCGACCATGACTGAAGAATCCATGACCGGCGAGAAACTCGGACGAAAGCTGCTTGAATCGGTGCGCCAGATGAAGGCCGGCAAGGCGGCGCGCGTGACGGATGTCGAGGTTTCTCCGATGGCGACGGCGCGCAACGCATCCGGTCTGTCGCAGGCGCAGTTCGCGGCGCTGCTCGGGGTGTCGGTACGCACCTTGCAGGAGTGGGAGCAAGGCCGACGCGAACCCACCGGGGCAGCGAAAACGCTCTTGCGGGTGGCCATGGCGGCACCCGAAGTGCTCAGAAAACTGGCGGCATGACGGTCTCATCCGCCTGAAAGAGTCGGCGCTGGCGGGACGGCGATACGTCGTAGCCGCGCCAGGTGGCCGCGCGCCGCCTACACGTTCGCCAGCGCGCGCTGAAGGCGGGTATCCGCTTCGCGCGCCAGTTCAATGAGCTTGGCGTCGCCCAGAATTGTCATCAGGCCGGACGGCGCCGCGAGTTCGACCGAAATCCGTCCCGGCGCTATCTCGCGCACTACCGCGTTGCATGGCAGCAGGCTGGCCACATCGCTGTTCGCGACATAGGCCTCGTAGGCGAGATTCGGGTTGCAGGCGCCGAGGATGACCGTGGGGACGATGTCCTTGCCGGTTTTCTCCTTGATCTTGCTGTGCATGTCGATGCGCGTAAGAATGCCGAATCCCTCCGCGCCCAGCGCCTTGATCACGCGCTCGATGGCATGGTCGACGCTATCGGCCAACTCGCGTTTGAAATTGATGGCGGTCATGCTGTTTCTCCTTGCGGTATGAGGATGTATCGGGTGCGTCGGCAATGCGACTTGACGCATTGTGACAGCATTCGGTGCCGGGCCGATTCGACAACAAACCGCCAAAAGTCGGCGCTGGCGGCACGGCGACCAGACACTTTTGCCGTCACCATCGCATAGGTCGCAGCGATGCGCTCGATCATGTCATCCCCTTTTTTCGGTTTTCATCCAGCATGCCGGGATGCCGCTCGCGAAGCCATGTTTCGACGGCGACGTAAAGGTAGTCGGCTTGCCTCACGCATTCTGCAAGAGCTTCCGCTTCCACCGAGTCGCCCAGATAGTCGGAAGCATTGCGCTTGCGGCGCAGGGCGTCGATCACCACCCATGCATCGTTCGCCAGACCGATGGTCAATGGCAGCGACTGAATCAGCGTCTGGTGGTGCCCCGGTTCGCTGGTCGATGGACGATAGCCGCTCGCCAGCATCGCCGCCAACGCCAACTGCATGATGGTCTTGTAGGCAGCGTCGAAGCGGGTTTCGTCGCTCACCGCCGCGACTCGCGCATCCGCAAGGTTGCGCGCGGCGGCGGCAAGCAGTCGTCGGATTTCCGCGGTGTTCGACGCATGGCTCTTGAGGCGACCGATTTTGAGGAGGTTAGCCAAGGTCATTTTCGCCGCCCATCAGCCATATCTTCGGTTCGCGTAACAGCGAGGCGACGAAGCCGTCGCCCGCCTTGTGCCGACGTGCGAACTCCGACGGCTTCATCACCGTAGCATTCACTTCGCGCCCCAGTGCTTCCTGTGCTGGCGACAGCGCACGGACTACCTCGGCAAAGCCGGCCTGACCCAGCACCATCACGTCCACATCGCTGCGCGGTCCTGCGCTGCCGGTCGCCATCGAGCCATAGACAAAGGCCGTAGCGATGCGCCCGGACAGCGGCGCCAGCGCCTCGCGCAAGACATCGGCGAGTCCGGAAGTCTTGCGCAACAAACCCGCCAGTTCGTCGAACACCGGGCAGGCGCGGTTGGCGCGGTAATGCACCTGGCGACCGACTTCCATCCGCTCCAGCAGGCCCAGTTCCGTCAGCATGCGCAGTTCGCGATGCAGCGAACCCGGCGAGGCGCCGGTGGCCCGCGCCAGCTCGCGCACGTGCAGCGCCGCTTCCGGGTGAAGGAAGAGCGCGGCGAGGACAGCCGAACGGGTATTGCCAAGGAGTTTACGGGCCAGGGACATAGTTGGTTCTCAATTTTGCTTCAAATGTAGCAATTTCGAGAACGAAGTGCAAGCACGCGACGATTCGGCGGCGGTGGCCGCATTGAGAAAATCCTGCTTTTCATAGAGGTCGAAAGACGTGGTTCGCGGCCACCGGTCCGATCACTCCGCCAATGCCTACGGGATCGCAGGCCTGCCGTCAGAATGCATTTCGGGTATCTTACAGCACGTAGCGCGACAGGTCTTCGTTCTTCGCCAGTTCGCCGAGTTTCGCGTCCACATAGCCGCCGTCGATGACGAGCGTTTCGCCGCTGCGCTTGCCGGCGTCGAAGGAAATTTCCTCTAGCAACTTTTCCATCACGGTGTAAAGCCGGCGGGCGCCTATGTTCTCGGTCTTTTCGTTGACCTGAAAGGCGATCTCGGCCAGCCGCTTGATACCGTCGGCGGCGAATTCCAGCGTCACGTTCTCGGTCGCCAAGAGGGCCTGGTACTGCCGCGTCAGGCAGGCATCGGTCTGCGTCAGGATGCGCTCGAAATCGTCGACAGACAGCGAATCGAGTTCGACGCGAATCGGGAAGCGGCCCTGCAATTCCGGGATCAGGTCGGAAGGCTTGGCCAGATGAAACGCGCCGCTGGCGATGAACAGGATGTGATCGGTCTTGATCATGCCGTACTTGGTCGACACGGTGGTGCCCTCGACCAGCGGCAGCAAATCGCGCTGCACGCCCTGGCGCGAAACCTCGGCGCCGTGCGACTCCGAGCGCGAGGCAATCTTGTCGATCTCGTCGAGGAAGACGATGCCGTTCTGCTCGACATTCTTCAGCGCCTCGGTCTTCACTTCCTCGTCGTTGATGAGGCGCGCGGCTTCCTCGTCGGCCAGCGATTTCAGCGCGTCGTGAATCTTCATTTTGCGCACGCGCTTCTTGCCGCCGCCGATGTTCTGGAACATGCCCTGGATCTGCTGCGTCAGGTCTTCCATGCCCGGCGGAGCGAAAATTTCCATGCTGGCCTGGGGCGCGGCGACTTCGATTTCGATTTCCTTGTCATCGAGTTCGCCTTCGCGCAGTCTCTTGCGGAATTTCTGCCGCGTGTTGCTTTCTTCCGCCGTATCGCCAGCGCCGACTCCTCGCGCGGGCGGCAGCAGAACATCCAGTACGCGGTCTTCGGCGGCATCCATGGCGCGGTCGCGGACGACGCGCATGGCTTCTTCGCGGGCATTCTTGATCGCCGTCTCGGCCAGGTCGCGAATGATGGTATCGACATCGCGGCCGACGTAGCCGACTTCGGTGAATTTCGTCGCCTCGATCTTGATGAAGGGCGCATGGGCGAGCCGCGCCAGGCGCCGCGCGATTTCCGTCTTGCCGACCCCGGTCGGCCCGATCATCAGGATGTTCTTCGGCGTGATCTCGGTGCGCAGCGGTTCGGTCACCTGCATGCGCCGCCAGCGATTGCGCAGGGCGATGGCCACGGCGCGCTTGGCGCGCGCCTGGCCGACGATGTTCTTGTCGAGTTCGGAAACGATTTCTGCGGGGGTCATGGAGGACATTACAAAGGCCTTTCACCACGGGGAACACGGGGGACACGGGAGAAAAAAAGGGGATGGGATTTTCCCCGTGCCCCCCGTGGCAGATGCTTTTCCGCCTCAGTCCAGAATTTCAATAATGTGGCTCTGATTGGTATAGATGCAAAGATCGCCGGCGATTTCCAGCGACTTCTTGACGATTTCAGTCGGCGTGAACTCGGTGTTTTCCAGCAGCGCGCGCGCCGCCGACTGCGCATAGGGGCCGCCGCTGCCGATCGCCACCAGCCCGTACTCCGGCTCCAGCACATCGCCGTTGCCGGTGATGATCAGCGAGTGTTCGCGGTCGGCCACCGAGAGCATGGCTTCCAGCCGGCGCAGCGCGCGGTCGGTGCGCCAGTCCTTGGCCAGCTCGACCGCAGCGCGCAGCAGGTTGCCCTGGTACTGCTCCAGCTTGGCCTCGAAACGCTCGAACAGCGTGAACGCATCCGCCGTGCCGCCGGCAAAGCCGGCCAGAATCTGCTCGTTGTAAAGCCGCCGCACCTTGCGCGCGGTGGCCTTGACCACGATATTGCCCAGCGTGACCTGACCGTCGCCGCCGAGCGCAACGCTGCTGCCGCGGCGCACGGAGAGGATGGTGGTGCCGTGATATTGCTCCATGGAAATCCTTGCTGAAAAAGTCAAATGGCGCGGGCGCGCAGTTCTGCCACATCGGTGAAACCGAGCGTTTCCAGATAGGTCGCAACCAGTGTGCTCAGGCCGATTATCCTCAGTTTCTTGCCGGCGGCATGGAGGCGCGTCAGCACATCCAGCAATTGCCCGGCGCTGCCGGCATCGATCCGCACCAGATTGCGCGCATCGACATCGTACTCGTCGCGATCCGCCAGCGCCGCTTCCAGTGGCGCAAAATCGGCGGCGCTGGCGCCCAGCACCTGGCCGCCGAGGGCAAAGCCATCCGCCCTGGACGTGGCCGGGATCGCTTCCTGCGGCGACGCCTCGGCCCGCGCCGGAAGCGCTTCCCATGACGGCGGCGAAACCTCGAACGTAACGGCGTAGTTCACCGCCGTCTCCTCGAAGGCATCTTGCCGAAATGCATGCTGATAAAGCTCCAGCAACAGCAGCCACATCGCTTCGTTGCGACGCTCTCCGGGCACTACTTTCGCCGCCAGAATCCGCGCCAGATGCTCGGGGTTGCCGAGCACGAAGTCCTTCTTCGCCCTTTTCAGGGCCGCCATCGCGCGCATCAGCAGCGTGGCGCCGTTGTTGTCGGCATCGACCAGCCCGGCCAGGTCCATGCGCACCAGGGTGCTGGTGGCCGCCAGCTTCATGGTCTGTTTCAGGACTTCGCCGATGCCGGCATCCAGCATTCCGGAAAGCGAAACATCAGCCCGTCCGCCGCCGCTCTCGCCGGCGCCGTGCGAACCTTCGGCGACGGCGCTCCAGGTCGGCGGCGATTTCTCGAAGCGGCGCGCAAACGTCAGGGCCAGCGCCTCAAAAGCCGGGCGGCGACCGAGAACCTGGAGCAGCTCGAACAGGCAAACCCAGACGCGTTCTGCGGCATCGTTCAGGTCTTCGCCGCTCTTGAGCGCGGCCTCCAGCCGGCGCATCGCCTCCAGATACTGCCCTGCGGCATGCAAGGTGGCGGCCTCCTGCAACGCCGGCGGCAATGACGCGCGCGGCGGAGGGGGCGGAATCGAAGGCGCAACGGATTCTTCCGGCGGCGTATCTAACGCGCCGGGAGCCGTGAAATCGAGGGACATCAGATCGTCTTCGTCGTCTACCACTGATCTGGAACAACATCTTCAGATGGGGGCCGAGCAGTATAACTCGCCACCCTCAGGCCTGAAGAAGCGCAGCCCGACAAGGGACAGCAGGCACAGACAGCAAACCACCGTCGCCCCGGCGGGCAGATCGACGTATAACGAAAGACCGAGTCCGGCGGCGAAAGGGGCGGCCAGCAGGCTCCAGTCGAGTCCTTGCAGTTCAGCGAGTGCGCCGGCTCATGAGCCGCCACTTCCCGAACAGCCGGCGCAGGTGCCGCGCACATCGAACTCGACCTCGCCCAGACGAAATCCGCGCGGCAGCTTGGGTGCTGGCGGCGGCTCGGCCTTGAGGCAGAACACGCCGCCGCAATCGATGCAGCGAAAATGCACGTGACTGGCGTGCTGGCGCCGCGCACCGCTCGCCGAAAAGCGAAACACGCCGCGGGTATCGACTGCCTTCAGCGCAAGACCGCAGGCCACCAGCGAATCGAGGATGCGGTACAGCGTGACGCGGTCGATAGCCGCCTCGCCATCGACCACCAAGCGGGACTCCATCTCGCCGTGGCAAAGCGGCTGCCGCGCCGCATGCAGGGCATCGAGCACGCGCACCCGACCACGCGTCACCTTGACGCCTGCGGCGCGGATAAGATCGGCGGAGATCGGGGAAGTTATTGCGCTGGACATGGCCGGATCAAACCACAGAACATTCGCAAATGCAACAGTGTTGCGTTTGCCGGCCTAGTGTGATTGAATGGCGCCTGCCTATTCGTGGCGTCGTGCCGCCTTCCCGATGCATATCCCCTTGCTTGTCCAGATCGTTCTTGCCTGCCTGCTCGGCGGCTTGCTGAGCGTCGCCGCAGCCGCGCTGGTGATGTTCGGCTTGCCGCGCAAGTGGCTGGGCTTTACCGTCAGCTTTTCGACCGGCCTGCTGCTGGCGACAGCCACCCTGCATTTGCTGCCTGAGGCCCTGGAAAGCGGCCTGACGCCGCACGAGGTGTTCCCGCTGCTGCTCGCCGGCATCCTCGGCTTTTTCGCGCTGGAGAAATTCGCGCTCTGGCGTCACGCCCACCAAGTCACCAACCTTGTCGATGCACACGCGGGCGACCATGCCTGCGAAGACCATACCCACAACCATCACCACGCCCATGGCATGCCGGGGGAAACGCTGCTTATCCTTGTCGGCGACGGCTTTCACAACTTCACCGACGGGCTGCTGATCGCCGCCGCCTTCCTCGCCGACCCGGTGCTGGGCTGGAGCGCGACCCTGGCCATCATCGCCCACGAAGTGCCGCAGGAGGCCGGTGATTTCGCGATCCTGCTGGCGGCGGGCTGGAAACGCGGGCGGGCACTGTTCTGGAACGGCGTCTCCAGTCTCACTGCGGTGGCCGGCGGCATCGTCGGCTACTTTGCGCTGGACCATGCGCGCGACTGGATTCCCATTGTCATCACCATTGCCGCGTCGAGTTTCCTGTACATCGCGATTGCCGACCTGATGCCGCGCCTCAAGCGGGAAACCACTGCCGTCGGCTGGCACGGCGTACTGCTCGCCGTCGGCATCGCCGTGGTTGTCTTCGGCAGCGGACATTCGCATTGACCCCCACCTGACGGAGATTTTTGTTATGCGCAAGACCTTGCTACTCATTGCCCTGCTCGCCATTCCCCCTGCCGCTCGGTCAGCCCCCGCCCACGTCCATGGCGCCGGACATCTCGATGTCGCCATCGACAAGGGCCAGATCACCATCGCGCTGGAACTGCCGCTCGATGCCGCCGTCGGCTTCGAGCGCGCACCGAAGGACGACAAGGAAAAAGCGGCGCTGGTCGCGACGGACAAGGCGCTGAGGGATGCCGCGGCGCTGTTCATGCCGACCCCAGCAGCGAACTGCACGTTGCAGTCCGTGAAGCTTGACATGCCGCAATTCGCCGGCGGCGAACACGCCGACATCGACGCCAGCTACGTTTTCCGCTGTGCCGCTCCCGCCGAACTCAAGGGTATCGAGACGACGATTTTCAAACAGTTCAAGCGCCTCTACCGCCTCGAAACGCAGCGCTCCGGCCCCAACGGCCAGGGTGCGGCGCGACTGACGCCGAAGCATCCTGTCGTTAGCTGGTAATCTCCGGCGCATGAGCGCGTTGCGAATCACCGACCTGTTGTTTCGCTGGCCGCGCCAGGCGACGGCCTGCCTCGATATTCCGCGCTTTGAACTCGCCCGCGGCGAACGGGTTTTCCTGCATGGCCCCAGCGGCAGCGGCAAAAGCACTTTGCTCGGACTGCTGGGCGGCGTCGCGGTGCCGCAAGCGGGGCGCATCGAACTGCTGGGACAGGATCTCGCGCAACTGCGCAGTCATGCCCGCGACCGTTTCCGCGCCGACCATATCGGCTTCCTGTTCCAGCAGTTCAACCTGCTGCCCTGGCTGTCCGCGCTGGACAACGTGCTGCTGCCCTGCACCTTCTCCACCCGGCGCAAGCAGCGCGCGGAACCTGATCCACGCACCGCAGCGAAGCGCCTGCTGACCCAGCTCGATCTGGTGGCCGAACTGTGGCCCCAAGCCGCCGCCGAGCTCAGCGTCGGCCAGCAGCAACGCGTGGCCGCTGCGCGGGCGCTGATCGGCCAGCCGGAATTCCTGATCGCCGACGAGCCGACCTCGGCGCTGGATGCCGAACGGCAACAGATATTCATCGACCTGCTGCTGCGCGAAACCGCCGCAGTCGGCGCGACCCTGATCTTCGTCAGTCACGACCGGCGCCTGGCCGCGCATTTCGACCGGACAGTCGCACTGGATGAGATCAACCGCGTCAAGCCGGGAGCGATCTCGTGAATCCCGTGCTGCGCCTTGCGGCGCTTTCCGCCTGGAGCCGGCGATTGACTCTCGGCCTGACCTTGCTCGCCATCGTCCTCGCCACCACGCTGCTGCTGGCGGTGGAGCGGATTCGCGTCGATGCGCGGCAGAGTTTTGCGCAATCCGTATCCGGCGTCGACCTGGTGGTCGGCGCCCGCACCGGCGCCGTGCAACTGATGCTCTACGCCGTCTTCCATTCCGGCGCCGCCAGCAACAACATCGGCTGGAACAGTTACCAGGCCATCGCCGGCCACCCCGCCGTCGACTGGGCGGTGCCGCTGTCACTGGGTGATTCGCATCGCGGCTTTGCGGTGCTGGGCACCCGCGCCGACTACTTTCAGCACTTCCGCTTCGGCGAACACGAAGCCTTGCGCTTCACGATCGGCGGGCCGTTCGCCGGCGTCTTCGAGGCCGTGGTCGGCAGCGAGGTGGCGACACGCCTGGGCTACGCCGTGGGCCAGGAAATCACGCTCAGCCACGGCGTCGGCGGGACCGGCATGGGCGAGCATGGCGACAAGCCCTTCCGTGTCGTCGGCATCCTCGCCGCCACTGGAACGCCGGTGGATCGTACCGTGCACGTCGGCCTCGAAGCCATCACCGCGCTGCACCTCGACTGGGTCGGCGGCATGCCGATACCGGGCCTGAACATCCCGCCGCAACTGGTCGCCAAATTCGACCTGCGACCGAAGGAAATCACCGCCGCGTTGGTCGGCTTGAAGCAGCGCAGCGACGTGTTCCGCATGCAGCGCTTCATCAACGAATTTCGCGGCGAGCCTCTGCTGGCCGTGCTGCCCGGCGTAGCGCTGGATGAACTGTGGCAGGCGATCGGCACGGTCGAGCGCACTTTGCTGGCAATCTCCGCGCTGGTCGTCGTCGTCGGCCTCGCCGGCCTGACGGCCACCCTGCTGGCCGGGCTCAACGAACGCCGCCGCGAACTGGCCATCCTGCGCGCGCTGGGCGCTGGTCCGCGCGAGCTGTTCCTGATGCTTACCGCCGAAGGCCTGCTGGTGACGACGCTCGGCGCGTTGCTCGGGCTGGCCCTGACCAGTCTCGGCAGCAGCCTCGCCGCGCCCTGGCTGCTGGAACGCTTTGGCGTCGTGCTCGGCGCCCGGCTGCCCGGCACCGGGGAACTTGAACTGCTGGGCCTGGTCATCGCCACTGGCTTGGTTGCCAGCCTGATCCCCGGCTGGCGCGCCTGGCGCATGTCGCTCGCCGACGGACTGACACCAAGGATTTGATCCATGCGCACACTCTTCATATTGCTGGCTCTGTGTCTCGCGCTGCCGTTGCAGGCCGCCGATGCCTACAAGACAATCACTTGGGAAGCACTGGTGCCCAAGGGCTGGGACCCGACGCAGGACCTCAGGGCGCTGCTCGGCTCAGGCAAGCTGCAGGACTCCGACCCGCGTGCGATGGAGGCACTGGAGAAGATGAAGGTGTTGTGGGACAGCGCGCCGACCGAGGCTTCGCTGGCCGGCATGCGCGTCCGCCTGCCGGGCTTCGCCATCCCGCTGGAGGTCAAGGGCAACAAGGCCACCGAATTCCTGCTGGTGCCCTACTTCGGCGCCTGCATTCACAGCCCGCCGCCGCCCGCCAACCAGATCATCCACGCCACATCGGCCAAGCCGCTGAAGGGCATGCGCAGCATGGATGCAGTCTGGGTCAATGGCACCCTGAGCCTGCACCGCGCGGATACTCCCTGGGGCAAGGCCGGTTACCGGCTGGCGGTGGACAAGATCGGGCCTTACGAAGAGCCGAAGAAGAAATAAGTCAATCCACCTGCAACAGCAGGCCCTTCAGGTACTCGCCTTCCGGAAACGCCAGATCGACCGGATGATCGGCGGCGCCTTGCAGGCGCTGCACGATGCGCGCGGTGCGCTGTGCGTCGAGCGCGGCGCCAGCGACAATTTTCTGGAACAGCTCGGCGCTGACGCCGCCGGAACATGAATACGTCATCAGCAGGCCGCCCGGCGCCAGCAAGCGCATGGCGCTCAGATTGATGTCCTTGTAGGCCCGCGCCGCGCGCTCGGCATGCGCGGCGGTGTGGGCGAACTTGGGCGGATCGAGCACGATCAGGTCGTAGCTCTCGCCGCTGGCTCGCATGTTGCGCAGTTCGGCAAACACGTCGGCCTCAAGCCAGGTCGCGCGCGCGGCATCCAGTTGCGGATTCAGCGCCAGGTTGCGCCTGGCGGTGGCCAGCGCCGGGCCGGAACTGTCCATCGATACCACCTCGCGCGCGCCGCCGGCCAGCGCCTGGAGCGAGAAGCCCGCCGTGTAGCAGAAGCAGTTGAGGACGCGCCGGTCGCGTGCGAGTTCGGCGACGCGGCGGCGGTTCTCGCGCTGATCGAGATAGAAGCCGGTCTTGTGCCCGGCGAAAATATCGACGGCCATGTTCACGCCGTTTTCCTCGATCACCAGTTCGTCGCCGGATGCCTCGCCCAGCAGCCAGCCGGTGACGGGCTCAAGACCTTCGAGCTTGCGCACCTCGGCGTCCGAGCGCTCAAAAATGCGCGCGCAACCGGTGGCCTTGTGCAAGGAGTCGGCGATGGCGGCACGCCACTTGTCGGCCCCCGCGGTGGTCAGTTGCACCACCACGGTGTCGCCGTAACGATCGGCGATGACGCCGGGCAGGCCGTCGGATTCGGCGTGAATCAGGCGCAGGCCCTGTTGCTCGCTCAGTTGCCCATTCAGTTCCGGCAAGCCAGCGCGGCGCGCCACGGACGCCGCCACGCGGCGCTTGAAGAAGGCGTGATCGATGGTTTCCGCAGGATCGAAGCTCCACACGCGAGCGCGAATCTGCGACGCCGGGCTCCACGCCGCGCGCGCCAGCGGTCGGCCTTCATGCGAGGCGACATCGACCGTATCGCCCGGTCGCGCCCGACCGTCGAGCTGCGCAATCGCGCCGGAAAACAGCCAGGGGTGCCGACGCAGGACGGATTTTTCCTTGCCGGGATGCAGGGTCAGGGTAGCCATGGAGCCGAATGCTACAGGGCAAGCCGGGTGCGCGTCACGTCTTCCGCCACGGCAAACGCCATGGCTTTGACATTGCCGGAACGCGATCTATGCTGTTTGAACCCGCCGCATTCCCGGCGGTCGGAGCAACTGAAGCGAACCCCAAGGAGATTGTGATGAAAAAACTTATAACCCTGATGTCACTGGTAGCATTTTCGGGCGCTGCGCTGGCCTTTCACTGCCCGGGCGACATGAAGAAAATCGACGCCGCACTCGACGCCAAGCCGATGCTTTCCGCCGAGAAGATGAGCGAAGTGAAAAAACTGCGTGCCGATGGCGAAGTCCTGCACAAAGCCGGCAAGCATCAGGAGTCGGTGGATACGCTCGCCAAGGCGATGAAAATCCTCGGCATCTGAGCAGTCATGGCCAGCGCCGCCCGGCGCTGGCTTCCCTTACTGAAGCGTGAAGCGCCGAAGGTCCGGATTCACGATCGTTGTGCCGGGCGTATCTGAAGATCGTGACGGCGACCGCGGTCAGGCCAGGGAACGGTAGCGTCCGCCGTGAAAAATCAGCGGCGGCTTCTCGTCGCGGTGAAAGTTTTCCACATGGCCGACAAAAATCAGGTGATCGCCGCCGGCATGGCGCAGCTCGTTGCGGCACTCGAACCAGGCGCAGCAGCCGGGGAGAATCGGCGTGTCGCCAGCGCCGACTTTCAGATCGATGCCGGCAAACTCGTCGCTCCGCGGCCGCGAAAAACGTTGCGAAAACTCCATCTGGTCGGCGGCGAGGATGTTGATCGCGTAATGACTGCATGACTCGAACGCCGCCAGCGCGGGCGAATGCAGGCCGAGGCTCCACAACACCAAGGGCGGATCGAGCGAAACCGAGGCGAAGGAATTGATGGTGACGCCCACCGGCGTGCCGTCCGCGCCGCGCGCGGTCACCACCGTAATGCCGGTGGCGAATTCACCGAGGGCGTCGCGCAGGCGGCGCGTATCGGGAGCTTGCGAATTCGGCTGGTTCATTGGCGCTGATCGTCCTAAAATCCGGCGAACCTGAATCGGGAGCACCTGATGGGCATCATGAATCGAATCGGCACTCCGCTTTCCCCTTCTGCCACGCGCGTGATGCTTCTGGGATGCGGCGAACTGGGCAAGGAAGTCATTATCGCATTGCAGCGGCTGGGTTGCGAGGTGATCGGCGTCGATCGCTATGCCGATGCGCCCGGCATGCAGGTGGCGCATCGCGGCCATGTCGTGGCCATGACCGATGGCGCGGCCCTGCGCGCGCTGATCGAAAAGGAGAAGCCGCATCTGGTGGTGCCGGAGATCGAGGCCATCGCCACCGCGACGCTGGTCGAAATCGAGCGCGACGGCGTCGCCGGGCATTTCCCGGAATTCATTCCCACCGCCCGCGCCGCGCAACTGACCATGAACCGCGAGGGCATCCGCCGCTTGGCGGCGGAACAACTCGGCCTGCCCACTTCGCCGTACAAATTTGCCGACTCGCTGGCGGAACTGCAAGCGGCCATTGACGGGTCCGACAAGCCGGGCATTGGCTACCCTTGCGTGGTCAAGCCGGTGATGTCGTCCTCGGGCAAGGGCCAGTCGCTGGTCAAGACGCCGACAGATGTGCAGCAGGCGTGGGATTACTCGCAGGCGGCGGGGCGTACCGGCGCCGGAAAGATCATCGTCGAGGGCTTCATCGACTTCGACTACGAGATCACCTTGCTCACGGTACGCGCCGTCGGTGGCGGCGGCGAAGTCGAAACCTTCTTCTGCGAACCCATCGGTCATGTCCAGGTCAATGGCGACTATGTCGAGTCCTGGCAACCGATGGCGATGACGCCGACCGCGCTGCAAAAATCGCGCGACATCGCCCGCGCCGTCACCGGCAACCTCGGCGGGCGCGGCATCTTCGGCGTCGAGCTGTTCGTCAAGGGCGATGCCGTCTGGTTCTCCGAAGTCAGCCCGCGTCCCCATGACACCGGTCTGGTGACGCTGGCGACGCAGCGCCTGTCCGAATTTGAATTGCATGCGCGGGCGATTCTCGGCCTGCCGGTCGATACGTTCCTGCGCCGCCCCGGCGCGTCGGCGGTGATCTACGGCGGCCTGGCGGAAAAGGGCATCGCCTTCGAGGGCGTGGCCGAGGCGATGCAGGTGCCCGAATCCGACCTGCGCCTGTTCGGCAAGCCCGAGAGCTTCGTCAAGCGCCGCATGGGCGTGGCCGTGGCGAATGCCGACACGACCGACGAAGCGCGGCAACGCGCGAAACTTGCCGCGAGCCGGGTGAAACCGGTCAAGGGAAATTGGGCGCGGGATGTAACGGTTTGAGTCGCGGGACACCGATGCGCGCCTGGCTGGTTTGCTGCGCCGCCCTGCTGCTGGCCGCCTGCGCCGAGTTTCCGCCGCAGTCCGATGTCGCGCTGACTCTCGGCCCGCCCTTGCAGCGCTTTATCGCCGAGGGGCGGATTTCGCTGCGTCAGGGCGAGCGCCGCGATCATGTGCGCTTTCGCTGGGAACACGCGCCGGGCAGCGATGCCGTGCTGCTGATGTCGCCGCTGGGACAGGGCATGGCCGAGCTGACGCGCGATACGACGGGCGCGCGGCTGACGCAGCCGAATCAGGCCGTCATCGCCGCCGACACCCTGCCGCAACTGGCGCAGCGCGTCTTCGATGCGCCGCTGCCGCTGGAGGCCATGGCCGACTGGCTGCGCGGCGCGCGACCGGAGTTGAGCGGCGAAATCGACGGCTGGCGCGTGGTCATCAGCGATACCTCGCCGTACCGCCAGCACCGACTCTTGCGGATCATGGAAGCCAGCCGCGAGGATGTCGACTTCAAGCTGATCGTCGACGACTGGGATGCGCCGGAATGAACGACTGGCAACGCGACTGGCCGGCCCCGGCCAAGATCAACCTGTTCCTGCATGTCGTCGGACGCCGCGCCGATGGCTACCACTTGCTGCAAACCGTGCTCCGCTTCCTCGATTTCGGCGACACGCTGCGCTGCGAGCCGCGCGGCGATGGCCGCATCGTGCTGGCGAACCCGCTGCCCGGCGTGCCGCCCGAAAGTGACCTGACGGTTCGCGCCGCGACGGCCTTGCGCGCGGCCACCGGCGCCACGACCGGAGTCACGCTGCATCTCGACAAGCGAATTCCCATGGGCGGCGGCCTCGGCGGCGGCAGTTCGGACGCTGCAACGACCCTGCTGGCGCTCAATCGCCTGTGGCAGACCGGCCTCGATTCGACGCAACTGCAAGCGATCGGACTCGCGCTGGGCGCCGACGTGCCGATTTTCATCCATGGCCGCACCACCTTCGCCGAAGGCATCGGCGAGCGTTTCACGGACGTGACGCTGCCCGCCGCGTGGTACCTGTTGCTGACGCCCGCTGTCGCCGTGCCGACAGCCGAAATCTTCGGTTCCGCCCGACTGCGCCGCGACACGCCGGCCATCGCCGCCGCCGACTGGCGCCACGGCTTCGGCCACAACGATCTCGAAGCCGTGGCCTGTGCCCTCTATCCCGAGGTAAAACGCCATCTCGACTGGCTGCGCCACTACGGCGACGCCCGCATGAGCGGCTCGGGCGCCTGCTGTTTCGTCGAATTCGCCGAGGAGTCGGCGGCGCGGGCCGCCCTGGCGGCGCTGCCCGCCGACATGCGCGGCTTGGTCGCCGCCGGAATGGACCGTCATCCGCTCGCCTTGATTTGACAGCGGCGGCGAAAACCCCGAAAATGCGCGTCCTTTCGATCTCCGCTGTCAAGGCGGAGTGCCGATGTTGGGGAGTCGCCAAGCTGGTTAAGGCACTGGATTTTGATTCCAGCATGCGAAGGTTCGAATCCTTCCTCCCCAGCCAACTCATTTGCCAGCTTATTTTCTGACTTAGTCATCGCAAACGGACATGGCCTACGACAGCCTGATGGTGTTCACCGGCAACGCCAACCCCAAGTTGGCGGCCGATGTCGTCAAGCGCCTGCACATTTCGCTCGGCCGCGCCGACGTGGGCCGCTTTTCCGACGGCGAGGTCAGTTGCGAAATCCTTGAGCACGTGCGCGGCCATGATGTGTTCGTCTTGCAGTCGACCTGTTACCCGACCAACGACAATCTGATGGAACTGATGGTCATGGTCGATGCGCTGAAGCGCGCCTCCGCCGGGCGCATCACCGCCGCCATCCCGTATTTTGGTTACGCCCGGCAGGATCGCCGGACGCGCTCGGCGCGTGTCGCGATCACCGCCAAGGTGGTCGCCAACATGCTGCAAACCGCCGGCGTGCAGCGCGTGCTGACGGTCGATCTGCATGCCGACCAGATCCAGGGCTTCTTCGACATTCCGGTCGACAACGTGTATGCGGCGCCGATCCTGCTCGGCGACATCTGGAAGCAGCGTCACGAGAATTTGCTGGTGGTGTCGCCGGACGTTGGCGGCGTAGTGCGCGCCCGCGCGCTGGCCAAGCGCCTGGAGTCGGATCTGGCGATCATCGACAAGCGGCGGCCGAAGGCCAATGTCTCGGAAGTCATGAACATCATCGGCGATGTCGATGGCCGCACCTGCGTCATCATGGACGACATGGTGGATACCGCCGGCACGCTGTGCAAGGCGGCGCAGGCGCTCAAGGAACATGGCGCCCAGCGCGTGCTGGCCTACTGTACCCATCCGGTATTGTCGGGCAACGCCGTCTCAAGAATCATGGATTCCGAACTCGACGAACTGGTGGTGACCGACACCATTCCCCTGTCGGAAGAAGGCCGCGCCTGCCCGCGCATCCGGCAGATATCGATTGCCGAGTTGATGGCCGAGACCATGCTGCGCATCAGCAACGAGTCTTCCGTCTCCTCGCTGTTCATGGACTGAATTCATTACCCCCTTGCCTGGTCGCGGGCGAGGGATTTCACCGCAGCACCTACTGGAGTAAATCATGCAACTTGAATTCAACGCAAACAAGCGCGATGGACAGGGCACCGGAGCGAGCCGCCGCCTGCGTCGCACCAACCGGGTTCCCGGCATCCTCTACGGTGGCACGGCCAAGCCGCAGTCCATCGACATCGACCACAACGAGCTGTTCCAGTTGTTGCGCAAGGAGACCTTCTATTCCTCCGTGCTCAACGTCAACCTCGAAGGCGTCAAGGAAATGTGCCTGCTGCGCGATGTGCAGCGCCACCCCTATCGCCCGGTGATCCTGCACGTCGATTTCCAGCGCGTCGATGCAACCAAGAAAATTCACCAGAAGGTGCCGCTGCACTTCGTCAATGCCGACATCTCGCCGGGAGTGAAACTTTCCGGCGGCATGGTGCAGCATGTGCTGACCGATCTCAACGTGCGTTGTCTGGCGCAGGATCTGCCGGCCTTCATCGAAGTGGATCTGAAGGACATGGTCCAGGGCCATTCGCTGCACGTTTCGGAACTCACGCTGCCCGCAGGCGTCGAAGCCGTGATGCACAAGGGTGAAGACCCGGTGGTGGCGACCGTGATCGTGCGCGGCGGCAAGGCCGAAGAGGAAGTCGTTGAGGTCGCGGCGGCGCCAGTTGCCGCTGCTCCGGCTCCGGCCGAGAAGAAGTCCGAGAAGACCGACAAGAGATAATCCTTGCAGGCTTCGCTGCGTCTGATTGTCGGCCTCGGCAACCCCGGCGCCGAATACGCTGAAACCCGGCATAACGCCGGGTTTTGGCTTTGTGAGCGCCTGGCGCGCGAACTCGGCGTCAATCCCGGCCGCGAATCGCGCTTTCACGGCTTGGCCGGGCAGGCGCGCGCCGAGGGTCTGTGGTTCCTCTTGCCGCAGACCTTCATGAACCGCTGCGGCCAGTCGGTGCGGGCGCTGACGCAGTTCTATCGCATCGAACCGGCCGAAATGCTGGTGCTGCACGACGAGCTCGATCTGCCGCCGGGCCAGATGCGGCTCAAGTTCGGCGGTGGTCTTGGCGGGCACAACGGCCTCAAGGACATCACGGCGCATCTGGGCACCCAGGACTACTGGCGGCTGCGCATCGGCATCGGCCATCCCGGCGACAGGAACGAGGTGGTCGACTATGTGCTGAAGCCGCCGCGCAAGGAAGAACGCGGCGAGATCGATGCCGCGCTGGATCGTGCCCTGCTCGCCTGGCCGGCCTTGGCCAGGGCGGATTTCAGCGCGGCCACGCAGCGCATCAATTCAAAACCGGCGTTACCAAACACAGAAGCACCGAAGAAAGAAAATCCATGAGTCTCAAATGCGGCATCGTCGGCCTGCCCAACGTCGGCAAGTCCACCCTCTTCAACGCCCTGACCAAGTCGGGCATCGCGGCGGAGAACTACCCCTTCTGCACCATCGAGCCGAACGTCGGCATCGTCGAAGTGCCCGACCCCCGGCTGGCGGCGCTGTCCGCCATCGTCAAGCCGCAGCGGATTCAGCCGGCGATCGTCGAGTTCGTCGATATTGCCGGCCTGGTCGCCGGCGCCAGCAAGGGCGAGGGGCTGGGCAACCAGTTTCTCGCCAACATCCGCGAGACCGACGCCATCGTGCACGTCGTGCGCTGCTTCAGCGATGACAACGTGATTCACGTCGCGGGCAAGATCGACCCGCTTTCGGATATCGAAGTCATCGATACCGAATTGGCATTGGCCGACATGGCGGCGGTGGAGCGCGCCCTGAACCGCTACTCGAAGCAGGCCAAGGCCGGCGGCGACAAGGACGCCAAACTGCTGGTGCCGGTGTTTGAAAAATGTCTGGCCCAGTTGAACCAGGCCAAGGCCATACGCGCGCTGGATTTTTCCAAAGAGGAATGGGCGCTGCTGAAACCCTTCTACCTGATTACCGCCAAGCCGGTGCTGTACGTGGCCAACGTCATCGAAGGCGGCTTCGAGAACAATCCTTACGTCGACGCCGTGCGCAGCCACGCCGCGCAGGAAAAGGCCGAAGTGGTCACGGTGTGCGCCGCCATCGAATCCGAAATCGCCGATCTGGAAGACGATGAAAAGCAGATGTTCCTTGCCGACCTCGGGCTGACCGAGCCGGGGCTGAACCGGCTGATTCACGCCGGCTACAAGCTGCTCGGCCTGCAAACCTACTTCACCGCCGGCGTCAAGGAAGTGCGCGCCTGGACCATCCATGCCGGCGACACCGCGCCGCAGGCCGCCGGCGTGATTCACACCGATTTCGAGAAGGGCTTCATCCGCGCCCAGACCATCGCCTTCGACGACTTCATCGCCTGCAAGGGTGAGGCGGGCGCCAAGGAAGCCGGCAAGATGCGCGCCGAAGGCAAGGAGTACGTCGTCAGGGACGGCGACGTGTTGAACTTCCTGTTCAACGTCTAGCGAAGCGCAGATCAACAGTCGGCGCTGGCGGCATGGCGGAAACCGGCCAGGTCCTGCCCGCTCAGCCTTGACTTGATCGGATGGCTATTGCGTGCCCGGAGCAAACTGTGATTCACATATCGACTGGTGAGCCTATGTTCGTCGAATGTGTAGCATTCGGCCGAAACGACATGAAGCTGCCCCAGTAATGCCTCCAGTAGCTTCCTTGGAAATCACTGAGCCGACGAGCAATATCTTCGTCTGTATTTTGTGAGCACAGTATGAAGAATGCTCTCGGACTGTATGGCCGGAAGCGAAGGGCAAAAACAGAAACCTTTCGCCCGAACGCGTTGGCTAATCGCGCTACGCCGGTTTTAATTTGTAGCTTGTGAGGACTTCCCATGTTCAGGTGATGGTAGACAATCACCACCGGGCTGTGCTCCTTGAACGCCTTAACCTCATCCATAAAGGCGAACTTGCCAGCCTTCTTCTGACTCTTCCTGGCACAGGATGCAATCTCCAAGCCGTTATCCGGATCCAGGAAAACCATTTGGCAGTCCTGAACAGCCTCTAGCGCTTGCTTTAGCCAACGATTGCGGGCCGCATGTCGGGCAATCTTGCTCTTCTTCGTCTGACCAGGGAATGCTGCGAAGAAGTTGATGTCATGCCGAAAATATCTCGTCTGAGCGGGCAGCACTTTGGAGGTCTCGAGCGCGGCAACGCATCGTTGTGTCGTGGTAAGTACGGTGCGCTGAAGTGTATTGGCCAGTTCCGAATCGCAGTCTGCCAGAGATGCATCACCGTAGAAGCTTGTGTGGCGGCCATCATTGTTGCTCTCATCGTGGTTGGCATAGAAGTACCACACCATTCCAAGAGAAACGGTGTTTTCTCGGCCCATCAGCAGATGCCGTAGCAAGCCAAGCTTGCCAAAGTCTCCGACGTCGCCTGCGTAACGATCCTGCATAAGGATTTCTCGGCAATCAAATCGGAGGCCAGTGTATCAGCGAGCCGTTCTGTCTTATACGTCCGCTCCTGGCCGGGTCCAGGCGGCCACCTGAATCGAATTCTACCGGTAGGAGCGGCAGGTCCTGGCCAGTTCCTGCCGAACTCCAATCGACGCGCGTAGTACCGGAGTCTGGACGCGCGGATAGTGAATTCGCTGGTTGCTGTGGCGTACCAATGTTGATACACTTCTCGCCGTGAAACGGCAAGCTATTCTCGATGTTCGATTCTTCTTGACCGAGGCGGGTGCAGAACCTGTTCGCGATTGGCTGCGAACGCTTTCTGCGCCTGATAGAAAGCTGATCGGCGAGGACATCAAGACGGTGCAATTTGGCTGGCCACTCGGCATGCCGCTGGTCGATCATCTTGGTGGAGACATCTGGGAAGTACGGTCGAGGCTGGATACCAGAATTGCAAGAACGCTGTTCGCGACCGAGGGCGGCGCCATGATTTTGCTGCACGCTTTCATCAAGAAGCAGCAGAAGACGCCCAAGCCCGATTTGGACTTGGCGAAAGAGCGACTGAAACAGTTAAGGAGGCGGAAATGAGCAATCCCCATGTCGGCAGCAGCTTCGACGATTTTCTCGCGGAAGAGGCCATGCTCGAAGAAGCGACGGCCGTCGCCGTGAAGCGTGTCATTGCCTGGCAAATCGAACAGGAGATGGCGGTGCAGAAACTCACGAAAACAGCCATGGCCAAGAAGATGCATACCAGCCGTGCCGCACTGAACCGCTTGCTGGATGAGACGGACACCAGCCTGACGCTAACCACGCTGGCCAGCGCAGCCGCAGCATTGGGCCGGCAGGTCAGGTTTGAGTTGTGCACGGCCTGATGCATTCGCTCCTCAACAGTCGGCGCTGGCGGGGCGGCGGCCACGGACCGCCATGCCAAAAACGTGAGGTGCTTATCGCGGCGACTTAACTCGTTTCATCCTGCCCGGCGATTTCCGCGCGCACCGTGTCCATGTCGAGCGCCATGACCTGGTCGATCAGTCCGTCGAAGGCCGAGGCGGGCAGCGAGCCGGGCTCGGAATAAATGATGATCTGGTCGCGGAAGACCATCAGGGTGGGGATGGAACGGATGCTGAAGGCGGCGGCGATTTCCTGCTGCGCTTCGGTATTCACCTTGGCGAAGATGATGTCGGAGCGCTTTTCCGATGCCGCCTCGAAGGTCGGCGCGAAGGCGCGACACGGCGCGCACCATGGCGCCCAGAAGTCGACGATGACCGTGGCGTTGTTATTGATGGTGTCTTGAAAGTTGTCGGTGTTGAGTTCCAGCGTGGCCATGGGCGGCTCCCTGATTGATGAAGACCAAATGCTACCGTTTTGCCGCGCGGCGTGCTATCACTGTGGCCGATGACTAATTCCGGATTTGCTTATCGCGGTCGCTTCGCTCCTTCGCCCACCGGGCCACTGCATTTCGGCTCGCTGGTGGCCGCCACCGGCTCGTTTCTGGAAGCGCGGACACGAGGCGGCGAATGGCTTCTGCGCATGGAAGATGTCGATGCGCCGCGCTGTTCGGCGGCGGCGGCGTCCGAAATTCTGCGCGCGCTGGAGGCCTGCGGTTTCGCGTGGGATGGCGAGGTGGTCTGGCAAAGCCGCCGTACCCCGGCCTATGCGGCGGCGCTGGAACGGCTGAAGGCGGCGGGACGGGTGTTTCCCTGCGCCTGCACACGCCGCGAGCTGGCGGATTCGGCCATTGCGCCCGATGGCGCGGCGATCTATCCGGGTACCTGTCGCCACGGCTTGCCTGCGGGCCGCGAGGCGCGCGCCTGGCGCTTGCGCGTGGATGACGCTCGGATAATGTTCGATGATGCGATCCAGGGCCGCATCGCGAGCGATCTGGCCAGCGAGGCGGGCGACTTCATCCTGTTGCGCGCCGACGGCCTGTTCGCCTATCAACTGGCGGTGGTGGTCGACGATGCCGAAGCCGGCATCAGCCATGTCGTGCGCGGCGCCGATCTGCTGGCTTCGACCGCGCGCCAGATTTTTCTGCAACAGTGCCTCGGTTTGCCGACACCGGTTTATGCGCATCTGCCGGTGGCGCTCAATGCCGCCGGCGAAAAGCTGTCGAAGCAGACGCGCGCGGCAGCCGTGGATATATCGCGGCCCGGCCCGGCGCTGTTTGCGGCGCTGGAATTCCTTGGTCAGCAACCGCCGCCTGAATTGTCCGGAGCGGCTGTGAACGAACTCTGGATTTGGGCAAAAGCAAACTGGCAACTGGCTCGCGTGCCGCGCGGCCCGGCGTTGCACAAATAGTCGCTCAACGCCCCCGGCTGTCGCTCCACAGCAGCTTGTGCAACTGCAACTGAAAGCGCACCGGCAGGTGGTCGTCGAGAATCCATTGCGCGAGTTGCGCCGCATCGAGTTGCCCTTGCACGGGTGAGAACAGCACCGGGCAACGCTCGAAGAGTCGGCGCTGGCGACACGCCGCTACGGCCCAGTCGTAATCCTCGCGCGAGGCGAGGACGAACTTCACTTCGTCATTGGCCGTCAGCAGGTCGAGATTCTCCCAGCGATTTTTCGCCTGTTCTCCCGAGCCGGGCGCCTTGAGGTCGACGATGCGCGCGACGCGCGGATCGACGTCGCCGATGTCGAGCGCGCCGCTGGTTTCGAGCGACACCGAATAACCTGCATCGCATAAAGCGGCCAGCAGCGGCAGGCAGTCTTTTTGCGCCAGCGGTTCGCCGCCGGTGACGCAGACCGTGGCGCAGTCGAACGCGGCGACACGCCGCACGATGTCGGCGATGCTCAAGGATTCGCCGCCGCCGAAGGCGTATTCGGTATCGCACCAGACGCAGCGCAGCGGGCAGCCGGTGAGCCGCACGAATACCGTGGGCAGCCCGACGCGGCTGGATTCGCCCTGAATGGAATGGAATATTTCGGTGACGCGCAACATGGCGTCTTGTTGCACAGACACTACTTCTTCTTCAGCCTGAGCTTCGCCCTCTTGCCGGCATCGGTGTTGGGGTACTTATCGGCCAACTGTATGAGGGTGGCCTTGGCGCCCTTCGCATCCTTGCTTGCTTCGAGGCTGGCGACGCGGTTCTCCAGCGCCCCCGGTGCGCGCTCATCATTGGGCCAGCCGGCGGCAAACTTGCCGAAAAGGTCGGCGGCGCCGGCGTGATCCCTGGCCTGGGCGTGGGCGTAAGCGCCCCAGTAATGCGCCGATGCGGCGAGCGTGCTGTCCGGGTAGGTCTTGATGAAGGCGAGGAAGGCGCCGGCGGCCTCCTTGAATTTCGCGGCCTTGATGCCGGCCAGCGCGGCTTCGTAGTCGCGGGTTTCCAGCGCCGGGTCGGGTTTCGCGGCCTCGGGTTTGGCTTCGACCGGCGGCTGTTCGAGCTTCCTCAGCCGATTGTCGAGGTCGACGTAAAAATCCTTTTGGCGCTTCTGCGCAGCCTCGACTTCATAGCTCAGAACTTCGATCTGGCCGCGCAATTTGGCGATATCGGCCTTGATGGCCTCGACCTGGTTGGCGAAATCGATCTGGTTGCGACTGACGATGTCGGCGCGTTTGCCGAGGTCGGTCACCTCGGTTCGCAGTTGTTCGCGCAGTTGTTCGATTTTGGCGCGCGCTTCCTCGTCGTCGAACATGCCCGCCTGGGCAGGCAGGGGCAGCGCCGCGACCAGCAGCAGCGCAACCGCCAGTGAAACCCCGCCGAAGCGCATGTTCAGAATTCGCCCGAATAGAGCATGTCGCCGCGGCGATTCTGGCCCCAGCACTCTTCGGTGGCTTCGGTGCACAACGGTTTCTCTTCGCCGAGGCTGACCGATTCAAGCTGCTCTTCCCTGGCGCCGAGCAGGGCCAGCGCCTTCTTCACCGCCTCGGCGCGTTTCTGGCCCAGCGCCAGGTTGTACTCGCGGCTGCCGCGTTCGTCGGCATTGCCCTGGATCAGCATTTTCATTTTCGGATTGGCCGCGAGAAATTTGGCATGGGCCGTCAACAGCGCCTGAAACTCGCCCTTGACGACATAGCTGTCGTAGTCGAAGTAGATGCTGCGCTTCGACAGCGGGCTGCGCGGATCCTTCAGCGCGGCGATGCTGGTGGGATCGAAGGTATCCGGCTTGGTCTGGATCACGGGAGCGGTATCGACCTTGATCGCGCCGGGCGTGCGCGATTCGACGCCGGCCGGGTTCTGTTCGGGCGCCGGCGGCTGCGAACCGCAGGCGGCGAGCAGCAAGGTCACGGCAGAGATGGAAATGAGAGCGCGCATGATGGTTTCCTCGATGAATTATTGGCGAAGGTGTCTTGTCGAAACTTGTCGGAACTTAGCGGAACTTTATCTGACCAGGGGGCCCCAGGCGGGCTCCCGCACGTCGGCGGCCTGCACGGAGAGTTTTTGCTTGACCCGACCGTCGCTGGAGACCGCCGCCAGCACGCCGCGCCCGCCGATCTCGGTGGCATAGAGGATCATGCGGCCGTTGGGGGCGAAACTGGGCGATTCATCCTTGGCCGAGTCGGTGAGGATTTGCGTCTGTTTGGTGGCCAGATCCATCAGCGCCAACTGGAAGCGACCGCCGTTGCGGGCAATGAAGGCGAGGCTCTTGCCATCCGGCGAGGGCCGCGGCGTGACGTTGTAACTGCCTTCGAAGGTGACTCGGTCGGCATTGCCTCCGGACGTTGCGACGCGGTAAATCTGCGGACTGCCGCCGCGATCGGAGGTGAAGTAGATGAACTGGCCGTCGGGCGACCAGCGCGGTTCGGTGTCGATGCCGGAAGAGCTCGCCACGCGCTTCACGCCGCTGCCATCGGCATTGACGACATACAGTTGCGACGAGCCGTCCTTGGTCAGCACCACCGCCAGTTGCTTGCCGTCGGGCGACCAGGCCGGCGCGGAATTCGAGCCCTTGAAGTTGGCGGCGACATGGCGGCGACCGCTGGCGAGATCGTGCACATAAACCACCGGTTTCTTCGCCTCGAACGACACATAGGCCAGCTTGCCGCCGTCGGGCGACCAGGCCGGCGAGATGATCGGCTCGCGCGAGGCCAGCGCGGCCTGATCGTTGCTGCCGTCGGCGTCGGCGATTTTCAGTTCGAAGCGACCGGTGCTCTTCACCACGTAGGCGATGCGGGTGGAGAAAACGCCCGGCTCGCCGGTGAGCTTTTCGTAGATGAAATCGGCGATGCGATGGGCCGTCGCGCGCAACTGCGCGCCGGTGTGCAGGTAGGCCGGATTGCCGAGCACGGCCTGCCTGGGCACGTCGGAGAGGCGGATGCGGGTTTCATAGCGACCGTCGGCGGCCATCGCCACGCTGCCGCCGGCAACGGCGTCGGCGCCGCGCGCCTTGAGGTCTTCAAAGGCGGGAGTGGCGCTGTCGGCCAGCGGGCTGCCGGCATCGATCAGGCGGAACAGGCCGCTGCGTTCGAGATCGGCGCGCACCACCGAGGTCAGCGCCTGGGAAACGATGCGTTCGCCGGTGAAGTCGGCAATGGCCACGGGCAGGCGATTGGCGCCGGCACCAGTAATTTCGACCGTGAGTTGCGCGTGGGCGGCGGGGGAACACAAAGCCAGTCCGGTGGCGCAGGCAAGAACAAGGCGCTGGAATTTCATCGCGGGCATTATAACGCCTTGGCCCCGGTCCTCCGGGCGTCAGTCGTCGAGCGGCTTGAAGCGCAGCTCCAGCTCGCGTTCGAACAGGTCCGCCTGTTGTGGTTTGGGCAGCGGGTTGGACTTGAGGATGGCGCGCTCGATGGCGGCGTCCAGTGCGGCGTGGCCGGACGAACGCTTGAGCTTTACGGTGAGGATTTCACCGCTGGGCAGTTGCGTAACGTCGAACACCGCCTCCGGATTGCCCTTGATTTCCGGCGGCAGCACGATTTTGGGACGAATACTCCTCACGATGCTGCCCACATAGGTAGCGATGCCCTTGTTGCGTGCGGTGGCGGCCTGCGCCGCTTGCTTCTGCGCGACTTCCCGTGCGGCGTTATCGATGTTCTTGCGCTGCGTCAGTTGCTCGGTCTCGCGCTTGAACTGCTCCTGAAAGGGATCGACGCGCGGCTTCGGCTCCACCTTCGGCGGCGGCTTGGGTTTTTCCTTGTCCTTGATGACGATGTCCGGCTTCGGCAGGGGCTTGGGCTCCGGTTTCGGCTCGGGCGGAGGTATGGGCGGCGGCTCAACAGTCGGCGCTGGCGGCACGGCGACTGGCTCCGGGATGGCGCGTACCAGTTCGACTTCGACCACGTCGGTGGCCTTGGTCTGCCAGCGCACGCCGTAGAACAGGAAACCGGCCAGCAGCAGATGCACCGCGATCGCCAACGCGATGGAAATGCGCTTGCCGGGCTTGTTGCCGCGCGGCAGGATCGGCGAATCCGTGCTCACTTGGGCGCGGCCACCGGCTGCACCAAAAGACCGATTTTGGCCACCTGCTGACGCTGCAATTCGTCCATCACGCCCAGCACCACTTCGTATTTCACGCTGCGGTCGCCGGCGATCAGCACCGCCTGCTGCGGATTGGCCGCCTGCGCCTGCTTGATCTGGGTGGCAAGTTCGGCGCGCGTCACGGCATGCTCGGTACTGCCCTTGGCGCGGTCGCGCAACGACAGCGACGCATCGGCCTTGATGATGACTTCCAGCGGCGCCACCGGCGGCAGGCTGCTCTTGCCGACGCTCGGCAGGTCGATGCTGCCGGGCTGGATCATCGGCGCGGTGACCATGAAGATGACGAGCAATACCAGCATCACGTCGATGTAAGGCACGACGTTGATCTCATTCATGAGGCGGCGCTTCCTCATCGCGTCTGTCTTTGCAGGATGTTGGAGAACTCCTCCATGAAGCTTTCGAAACGCACCGCGACGCGGTCCACGTCATGGGCGAAACGGTTGTAGGCGATCACCGCCGGAATCGCGGCGAAAAGGCCGATGGCGGTGGCCACCAGCGCCTCGGCGATGCCCGGCGCGACGGCGGACAGCGTCGCCGTGGCCATGTTGGCCAGGCCGCGAAAGGCATGCATGATGCCCCACACGGTGCCGAACAGGCCGACATAGGGCGATACGGAACCGACCGAGGCGAGGAAGGCCAGATGCGCTTCCAGGTCGTCGATCTCGCGCTGGTAGGTGGCCCGCATCGCGCGGCGCGCGCCGTCCACCACGGCGGTGGGATCGATGGCCCGCTGCCCGCGCAACTTGGTGAATTCGCGGTAGCCGGCCTCGAAGATGCGCTCCAGCGCGCCGGTCTGGTGGCGGTTGTTGATGGCGCTCTGATACAGCGCGTTGAGGTCGCCGCCGCTCCAGAAATCGCGCTCGAACTTGTCCGTTTTGATCCGCGCATCGCGGATGGCAAAGGCCTTGCGGAAGATCCAGTACCACGAAGTCAATGACACCAGCGTCAGCAGCAGCATCACCAGCTTGACCACCAGGCTGGCGTGGATGACGAGTTCGATGATGGAAAGGTCTTGGGTCACGTTCATTGCGAAGGTCCCGGCAAGGCTGAAAATTGTTGGTGGAGGGCGCGCGGCATGGGCATGGGCCGGCCACGCGCCGGATCGATGCAGGCGACGCGTATTTTCGCATCAAGCAGCAGCTCATTATCGCGCAGGATGCGCTGGGCGAAGCTCACCTGCGCGCGGCCGAGCTTCGCCACGGCGGTTTCAATCGTGAGCAGATCGTCGAGTTTCGCCGGCTTGAGGAACTCGGCGCTGACCGAGCGCACCGCGAAGGCAATGCCCTCCTGCATCAGGGCATGCTGATCGTGTCCCATCGTCCGCAGGAACTCGGTGCGCCCGCGTTCGAGGAAACGGAAATAGTTCGCGTAATAGACAATGCCGGCGGCGTCGGTGTCTTCGTAGTAAACGCGCAACTGGATTGCGACTGGAGGCGGTGTCATTCGGTCCAGAGACTCTGATTCGGTTCTTGTGGCGACCGCAACCCGAAATGCCGCCAGATGCTCGCCGTCGCCACCCGTCCGCGCGGCGTGCGTTGCAGGTAGCCCTGCTGGATCAGGTAGGGTTCCAGCACGTCCTCGATGGTGTCGCGCGCTTCGCCGATGGCGGCGGCGAGATTGTCCAGTCCCACCGGGCCGCCCGCGAATTTCTCCAGCATGGCGCCGAGCAGCTTTCTGTCCATCACGTCGAGGCCGAGGTGATCGACATCGAGCATGGTCAGCGCCGCGTCGGCCACGGCGCGGGTGATCTTGCCGTCGGCCTTGACTTCGGCAAAATCGCGCACGCGGCGCAACAGGCGGTTGGAGATGCGCGGCGTGCCACGCGAGCGCCGGGCGATCTCCACCGCGCCGTCATCGACGATGTCGCAGTTGAGCAGGTGCGCCGAGCGCCGCACGATCAGGGCGAGTTCTTCCGGCGTGTAGAACTCCAGCCGGGCGACGATGCCGAAGCGGTCGCGCAGCGGGTTGGTCAGCATGCCGGCGCGCGTCGTGGCGCCGATCAGGGTGAAGGGCGGCAGGTCAAGCTTGACCGAGCGCGCCGAGGGCCCTTCGCCGATCATGATGTCGATCTGGAAATCTTCGAGGGCCGGGTAGAGGATTTCCTCGACCACCGGCGAAAGGCGATGGATCTCGTCGATGAACAAAACGTCATAAGGTTCGAGGTTGGTCAGCATCGCCGCCAGGTCGCCGGCGCGCTCCAGCACCGGCCCCGAGGTGTGACGCAGATTGACGCCCATCTCGTGCGCGATGATGTGCGCCAGCGTGGTCTTGCCCAGCCCCGGTGGGCCGAACAGCAGCACATGGTCCATCGATTCGGCGCGTCGCTTGGCCGCCTCGATGAAGATTTCGAGCTGGCCGCGAATCTTCTGCTGGCCAACGTAATCCGCCAGCCGCTTCGGCCGCAACGCGCGCTCCAGCACGTCTTCCTGGGTCGATTCCCTGCCCGCCGAGATCAGGCGCTCGGGTAGGGGTTCGGCGAATTTGTCGGTCTGGATGCTCATGCGGACAGTTTAGCCGACCCTGTTCACGACGACTTGGAAAGCAGCTTCAGCGCCGCCCGGATGCCGTCCGAGACGGAAACATCGGGCGTCAGCCCCTTCATGGCGCCAAGCGCCTCGCGTTCGTTGTAACCGAGCGCCAGCAGCGCGTTCATGATGTCGGAGGCGGCGTCCAGCGCCGTGTCGCCGGCGCCGACTCTTGCGCCGGCGGCAGCCAGCGTCTTCGGCAGGCGGTCGCGCAGTTCCAACAACAGGCGCTCGGCGGTTTTCTTGCCGATGCCGGGCACCTTGGTCAGGCGTCCGGCTTCCTGCAAGGTCACGGCCTGCGCCAGTTCCGTCACCGACATGCCGGAGAGCACGGCCAGCGCGGTGCGCGCGCCGATGCCGGAAATCTTCAGCAACTGGCGAAAGGCGGCGCGCTCGTCCGGCGAGGCGAAGCCGTAGAGGAAGTGGCCGTCCTCGCGGACGATCAGGTGGGTATGCAGGGAGACTTTTTCGCCGGTGGCCGGCAGGTTGTAAAAAGTGCTCATCGGCACATCGACTTCGTAGCCGAGGCCGTGCACATCGACCGTGATGGACGGCGGGTTCTTTTCGATGAGGATTCCTGTGATGCGGCCGATCATGGGTGGACTCCCTCGGAAGGTGTTGCGGCATCGGCCAGTTGTTCGATGCGAGCGACGATATGCGTCATGACGGCATTCTGATCGAAATTGGCGTACTTGGCGGCGAAAGCGCCAGCGTTGGCGCGAAAGCCGGGGTCGGCCAGCACTTGCCGCAGCATCGCCGCCAGATTACTTGGGGCTTGCTCTGGATTCTGGATCAGCCCGGCGCCCATTTCCTCGACCCGCTTGGCGAACAGGAATTGCTCGAGGTGGCCCGGTATCATCAACACCGGTTTGCCGGCCATCAGGAAAGCGACGGTGGCCGCCGGGCTGGCGTAGGTGAGTCCCGCAGCGGCCTGGCGCGCCACCTTGTCCAGGTCCACCGGCAGCGGCGAGAATGCGATGTGCGGCGCCGCGTAACGCTGCATCAATTCGGTCGCAAGCCCCGGCGCATAGATCAGGACGCTGCCGGGGAGCCCGTGCAGCACCTGCAACGCGGTTTCGAGATGGGGCGTTTCCGGTCGCAGGTAGGCGAATACGCGCGGACCGGGGACCGCGGGCCATGCACTGTCCTCGGCGACGACGGCGGGCAGCATGCCCCAGTAGCGGGCCGGCCCCCGCGCCGGGTAGTGATCGAGTTCGGGAAAACTGAGCAAACTATCCTCCGCCACCCGGAAGAGTTGGGCAAGCGTGTCCAGCGGTCGCCGATCGTAGCCAACGAGTACTGCATTGATGCTGGCCAGCGCCAGTCGGTCGGCGGCGAGCAGGTGCTCGGCGGGCGCCGGTGACCAGGGCCGCATGCTGGGCGTCGGGTGCACCTGAGGCGGTGCGAAGAAGCCGTTGCCGAAAAGCATCACGGGGATGTCCAGCGTGCGCGCGGCAAGGATGGCTGTTGGCGCGTGATCGGCGAGGACTACTTCGGCGTTGGTGAGACGCAGCACTTCGCGCCAGGCGACGACCAGGCCGAGCAGGTCGGTGCCATCGGCATAACCAAAGCGCAGCAGGATGTCGGCGTAATTGAGCGGCGGTCCCTCGCGTTTTTGCTCCGGCATGGCCGGCGCCTGCATCCAGTCGAAGCCGGCCTTGGGCAGGAGCCGCGCGGCTTGGTGCGGATGGGTCACGACCCAGTGCACCGTGCTGCCGCGTTCGCGCAGTTCGCGGGCGATGGGCAGAAAGGTGCCGATATGCCCGAGGTTCGCGCCGAATTCCCATGCGTAGAGAATGGAGCGGGGCGGCTTGGCGCTCGGCACATCCACTACATCAGCCTCCCGCCGCGCACCCGCTTGCCCAGCGTGGCCAGCCCGCCCATGCCCTGCCCGCCGTGGGCGTGGGCAATCGCGCAGGCCAGCGCATCGGCGGCGTCCGCGCCCGGCGCGCCCGGCAGCTTGAGCAGGCGCATGACCATGGCTTGCACCTGCTCTTTCGCCGCCTTGCCATGGCCGACTACCGCCTGCTTGACTTGCAGCGCGGTGTATTCCGCCACCGGCAAATCCGCCGTCACCAGCGCGGCAATCGCCGCGCCGCGCGCCTGGCCCAGCAGCAGCGTGGATTGCGGATTGACATTGACGAAGACGATTTCGACCGCCGCCTGTTGCGGTCGGTAGGTGGCGATGATCTCGACCAAGCCGTCGAGGATGGTCTTGATCCGCTGCGGCAGGCTGCCCGCCGCATCGGTCTTGATGCAGCCGCTGGCGACATAGGCCAGCGCGTTGCCGGCCTTGTCGATGACGCCGAACCCCGTCGAGCGCAGGCCGGGATCAATGCCCAGAATGCGGATCGCGTCGGCCTTGGAATTCATGTTTCACGTCACTCGGCGCTACTCGTCGATGACCGCCGTCGTATAAACCTCTTGCACATCATCCAGCGACTCCAGGGCGTCGAGCAGTTTCTGCATCTTGATCGCGTCCTCGCCGGCGAACTCGGTTTCGTTTTGCGGCTTCATGGTCACTTCGCCGAATTCGGCTTTGAAGCCGGCCTTTTCCAGCGCCTCCTTGACGGCGGCAAAGTCGTTGGGCGGGGTGACGACTTCGATCGAACCGTCCTCGTTGGTCAGCACGTCGTCGGCGCCGGCCTCGATGGCCGCATCCATCAGCGCGGCTTCATCCGTGCCGGGAGCGAACAGCATCTGGCCGCAGTGCGTGAACAGAAACGCCACGCTGCCGTCGGTGCCCATGTTGCCGCCATGCTTGGCGAAGGCGTGGCGCACTTCGGCGACGGTGCGCACCTTGTTGTCGGTGAGGCAATCCACGATCACCGCAGCGCCGTTGATGCCGTAGCCCTCATAGCGGATTTCCTCGTAGTTCACGCCCTCGAGCTGCCCGGTGCCGCGCTTGACCGCGTTATCGATGTTGTCCTTGGGCAGGCTCTGCGCCTTGGCCTTTTCAATGGCCAGCCGCAGCCGAGGATTGGCGCTGAGGTCGCCGCCGCCCATCTTCGCCGCAACGGTGATTTCCTTGATCAGCTTGGTGAAGACCTTGCCCCGCTTGGCGTCCTGACGCCCCTTGCGATGCTGGATGTTGGCCCATTTGGAGTGTCCGGCCATAGTTGTTTTCCCTGGTTGCGTTGCTGTTGTCACATACAACCGCAAATTTTAGCATCCCCGGAATTCCCGCCATGAGCCAAGCCCTGCCAATCGCCAAAAGCGGCTCCTCGCTCGGTCGCGAGATCGTGCGCGGCGTGCTCGACCCGATTCTGGGCGGTCGGCGCCGGTGACTCGCCCGTAGCTCGGTGGGCTGTCGGGTGGCTAGCGACTGAGACGACGGCAAATTTCCAGCGTCAGCCCCGCCTGGTTCATGCTATAGAAATGCAGGCCAGGCGCGCCGCGTTCGATCAGGCGCTGGCAAAGCTGCGTCACCACATCCAGGCCGAAAGCACGGGTGGATTCGGCGTCGTCGCCAAAGCTCTCGAACTTGCGCCGCATCCAGCGCGGAAGTTCGGCGCCGCAGGCGTCGGAAAAACGCGCCAGCTTGGCGAAATTGGCGATCGGCATGATGCCCGGCACAATCGGCACGGCGACGCCAAGCGCCCTCGCCTGCTCGACGAAATGCTCGTAGGCGTCGGCATTGTAGAAATACTGCGTGATGGCCGAGTCGGCGCCAGCATCGACCTTGCGCTTGAAATTCAGCAGGTCCTCGCGCGGGGTCTTCGCCTGCGGATGCCATTCGGGATAGGCTCCCACCTCGATGAAAAACCGGTCGCCGGTCTCACTGCGGATGAACGCCACCAGTTCGTTGGCATAGCGGAATTCGCCGGCGTCGGCCATGCCCGACGGCAGATCGCCGCGCAGCGCCACGATGCGGCGGATGCCGCGCTCGGTGAAAGTGGCCAGCAGCTCGCTGATTCCCTCGCGCGTGGAGCCGATGCAGGACAGGTGCGGCGCGGCACTGTGGCCGGCGGCGGCGATTTCCATCACCGTATCCAGCGTGCGATCGCGCGTCGAACCGCCGGCGCCGTAGGTCACGGAGAAAAACTCGGGCTTCAGCACGGCCAGCCGGGCCACCGTTGTGCGCAGCTTCTCCATGCCCTCGCCGGTTTGCGGCGGGAAAAACTCGATGGATAGTTCAAGACTCATTCTGGATTCCCCAATGTTTATGACGAACGGGGTGAACTCAGCAACAGGCGCGTCAGCGCCCAGGAGATCAGGCTGTAAACCACCGAGCCGAAAATTCCGGCCCAGATCCCATCCACCACGAAGCCGTCGAGCAAGCGCGCCGCCAGCAGGAACATCATGCCGTTGATGACGAAGATGAACAGCCCCAGCGTCAGCAGCGTGACCGGCAGCGTCAGCAGCAGCAATATGGGCCGGATCACCGCGTTGATCAGCCCCAGCACCACCGCCACCCAGAGCGCCGTAGCGAAACTCGCGACATGGATCGAGGGCAGCACCCAGGGCAAGGCCAGCAGGGCGAGCGCGTTGATCAGCCAGACAGCGAGCAGACGCATGAAGGTCTCCTTGGGGTGGGCGGGGCTTGGCTCGGCGCGGCCTTAATACCGGTACTGGTCGGCCTTGTACGGCCCGTTCATCGGCACGCCGATGTAGTCGGCCTGCTGCTGCGTCAGCGTCGACAACTGCGCATTCAGCTTCTTCAGTTGCAGCCGCGCCACTTTCTCGTCGAGGTGCTTGGGCAGGGTGTAGACGCCCACCGGGTAATCGGCATTGCGCGTGAACAGCTCGATCTGCGCAATGGTCTGGTTGGCGAATGACGAGGACATCACATAACTCGGGTGGCCGGTGCCGCAGCCGAGATTCACCAGGCGGCCCTTGGCGAGAAGAATGATCCGCTTGCCATCCGGGAAGATCACATGGTCGACCTGCGGCTTGATTTCCTCCCACTGGTATTGCTCGAGGGACGCGACGTTGATTTCGGAATCGAAGTGGCCGATGTTGCAGACGATGGCCTGATCCTTCATCTTCGCCAGGTGCTGGTGGTCGATGACATGAACATTGCCGGTGCAGGTGACGAAAATGTCGGCCTTGTCGGCGGCGTAGTCCATGGTGACGACGCGGTAGCCTTCCATTGCCGCTTGCAGCGCGCAGATCGGGTCGATCTCGGTGACCCACACCTGCGCCGACAGCGCGCGCATGGCCTGCGCCGAGCCCTTGCCGACATCGCCGTAGCCGGCGATCAGGGCCACCTTGCCGGCGATCATCACGTCGGTGGCGCGCTTGATGCCGTCCACCAGCGACTCGCGGCAGCCGTAGAGGTTGTCGAACTTCGACTTGGTCACCGAATCATTGACGTTGATCGCCGGAATCTTCAACTCGCCGCGCTCGTGCATCTGGTACAGGCGATGCACGCCGGTGGTGGTTTCTTCCGTGACGCCCTTGATCTGGGCCAGGCGCGTCGAGTACCAGGTCTTGTCCTTGGCCAGCTTGGCGCGGATCGAGGCGAACAGCACGGTGGCTTCCTCGCTGTCCGGCTTGTCCAGCACCGAGAGGTCTTTTTCGGCGCGGGCGCCCAGATGCAGCAGCAGGGTCGCGTCGCCGCCATCGTCGAGGATCATGTTGCTGAAACCGTTGTCCGGCCACTCGAAAATGCGGTGGGTGTAGTCCCAATAGTCGACCAGCGACTCGCCCTTGACGGCGAATACCGCCACGCCGTCGGCGGCGATCGCAGCAGCGGCATGATCCTGGGTCGAGAAGATGTTGCACGAAGCCCAGCGCACTTCGGCGCCGAGCGCGGTCAGCGTCTCGATCAGCACGGCGGTCTGGATCGTCATGTGCAGGCTGCCGGTGATGCGCGCACCCTTGAGCGGCTGGGCCTTGGCGAATTCGTCGCGGATGGCCATGAGGCCGGGCATCTCGGTCTCGGCGATGCGGATTTCCTTGCGCCCCCAATCGGCCAGGCCAAGGTCGGCGATTACATAATCTTTTTTGTCAGTCACTGCGTTCATGAAGGCTCCTTGAACTGTGACCGGGAGGGAGGCGAACTCACCCTGCCCGGTACGGGTTGGGTGAGCGCAGTTTGAAAATTGGTCCGAGCCTGGGAGGTAAGTGGAAGCTACCCTTGCAGCGCTCCTCGGAAGGGAAGCGATTATAGCGAATTACGGCAATTGCGTTGACGCACTGCCGCATTCCGATGCATAATCGCGCCTCTCTGACGCGGGGTGGAGCAGTCTGGCAGCTCGTCGGGCTCATAACCCGAAGGTCGCAGGTTCAAATCCTGCCCCCGCAACCAAGATTTACCCAGTAAGGCCAATCACTTAACGGTGGTTGGCCTTACTGCTTTGGCATTCAAAAAGCCACCGCGCCCACTTTGTGCCCACGCCGTGCCCAACGTGTGCCCACGGCAAATCCAGAAATCTATTACTAGTTCGGTTTATGACCTTCGGTGTTTTATTGGTTCAGGCCTGTGCCCAATATGCCGGTAACCGAATGACCTTCGGTCTCCGTCGGAGGCTGCTCTAGCTCGGTTTCCCTCGCAAATACTATGTATTTACGTCGATATCGCCTTCGACTGCAACATAGACGGCTTATTTGCCAACTTAGCAGCCGAAATACCGACATAAGTGGTCAAGGTTGTCCGTTGCCGTGGTGTATTCGTTTAGATTGATCATGCCTGACAAGGTCATGCGGTTGATGCCTGTCGCCGCAGCTATCTCAATTGATTCGCCGTCAATCTGCATTCTGTGCGCCAAGTCTTACCACCCATAATTTCTTGTTTCTGATGCTCCAGAGCAGACGTTCGGGAACTGCGGCTCCCGGCCACAAAGAGACATAGCGCACACGACAAATCTGGCGATACGAACGTCCGGCAACTGATCCGAAACCCGCTGTTCGACTCGTTCTGAAATCGGCCCCGTCATCGACCATAGCGTCACCGATACATCAGTGATTGATCGGGGATAGATAGGGTCTTGACAAGATGCCTGTGGTAACCACGGACGGTGGCTGCCTGTCACTTCCACTCCACTCCGACGGCCGGTACACGTAGCCAGTCGTAGAGCGGAAACTTACGCTAAACCGTGGTTCTGACCTATTCGTTGCGGCAGGACTGTGCCAAAGCAGACAGCACGGCTTCCGGAAACCGGTGGGTCAAAGAGTCGAGTTCTCGATTCATTTTCAGAACTCGGTGAGGCAATTCCCGGCAACCAAGATTTACCCAGTAAGGCCAATCACTTAACGGTGGTTGGCCTTACTGCTTTGGCAAGCCAATAGTCACCGTGACCAATCTGTGGCTAAAGCGTGACTATCCTGTGACTCCTCATTGCCGCAGCAGGTTGAAGAGCGGCTCGTTGATGTAGAAATTGGTTCGTCCAAGCTTTGTCTTGCGCACCAGCCCGGCAGTTTCCAGCGCCCCAAGATATTTGGTGGCCGTCGGCCTCGATACGCCGAGGTCGCGTTCGATGAACTCAATCTTCGTGTAGGGATGCCGGAACAGATTGTTGAGCAAGTCCTGGCTGTACAGTTTGGGCAGTTCGCTGCGCAGCCGCTGTTTGGTCGCCTGCATCAGATCGCGGATACCACGCACCTTGGTCAACGTCTCGCGGGAGGTTTCCTCCACCGCGCTGAGCATATAGATCACCCAGGCTTCCCAGGCCTCGTCCTCCCGCACCGCCTGCAGGCCCCGGTAGTACTCTGGCTTATGTCTCACAATGTATCGGCTGAGGTAGAGGACCGGCAGGTCGAGCAAACCGTGCAACACCAGATGGAGCAGGTTGAGAATCCGACCGGTGCGTCCGTTGCCGTCGTAAAACGGGTGGATGCTTTCGAACTGATAGTGCAGCACGGCCATCCGTACCAGCGGGTCCGGGTCGCCCGGCTCGTCTCGATGGAAGTACTCGAGAAAATTTCCCATCAGCCGTTCAACTTCGACCGGATCTTGCGGCGGTTCATAAACGACCTCTCCGGTCTGCTGGTTCTTGAGGACGGTGCCCGGCAGTTTGCGCAGACCCGCCCGGTTTTGTTCCAGCGCCGCCTGTATTTCAAGCACGTCGGCTCGCCGCAGAAATCGTTGCTCCCTCACGCGCACAAGGCCAATTTTCAGGGCGACGGCGTAATGGTGAACTTCCTTCGCCGCCGCGCTCGGGAAGTACCCCGAACCCACGTCACCCTGAAAGAGTTGATCCTCCGTGGTGATGATGTCCTCAATCGCCGAGGAGTCCTTCGCCTCCTGCAACGCCAGGGTATCAATCAGGATCGACTCATTGGGAATCGTCGCTGCCGCACCTTTCAACTCGGCCAGAGCACGATGCGCGCGCGCCGCCAAGCGGAGCACGGCGGGGGTCTCGAGCTCGATACGGTTCGGCACCGGCAAAGGCCTGAGAGAATCAAGCATAGGTTAAGAAACTCCCGTTTGTTTTTACATGGCCGAAGGACATGTAAAGAATATAGCACTTTTGTTTATATATAGCAGGAATGCATTGAGCGTCGGGCTGGACAAAAAACGCGAGCTATCGGTGCCGTTTCGTCGTCTCGCGATGGGTGCTGCTAGGCTAAAATCCGGGCATTGTCGAACTCGCTGAGTCCATCCTTATAGTCATGGCAACGCCTGAAGATGTGGCACTTTTGCTTCCGACCCTGAACGGCGCTCCCGCCCGCATCGCCATCATCGGCCTCGGCTACGTCGGCCTGCCGCTGGCCGTGGAATTCGGCAAGAAATACCCGGTCACCGGCTTCGACATCAAGCAGGGACGCATCGACGAACTCAAGGCCGGTCGCGACAGCACCCGCGAAGTCGAACTGGCCGAACTGGCAGAGGCCAGCCAACTCAGCTTCACCGCCGACCCCGAGCAACTGCGCGCCTGCAATGTCTTCATCGTCACCGTCCCGACCCCGGTCGACAACGCCCAACGCCCCGACCTGACGCCCTTGATCGGCGCCTCCGAAACCGTCGGCAAGGTCATGTCCAAGGGCGCCATCGTCATCTACGAATCCACCGTCTACCCCGGAGCCACCGAAGAAGTCTGCGTTCCCATTCTGGAAAAACACTCCGGCCTGAGATACGCCTCCCTCCCCTCCAGGGAGAATACCGAGGGATACACCTCCCTCCCCTTCAAGGGGAGGGCCGGGGAGGGGATGGGAGCGAGGCCCAGCGAGGAGATGGGGGAAAACATTTTCCACTGCGGCTACAGCCCCGAGCGCATCAACCCCGGCGACAAGCAGCACCGCCTGCCCACCATCAAAAAAGTCACCTCGGGCTCCACGCCGGAAATCGCCGATTTCGTCGACGCCCTGTACCGCAGCATCATCACCGCCGGCACCCACAAGGCCAGTTCCATCAAGGTCGCCGAAGCCGCCAAGGTCATCGAAAACACCCAGCGCGACCTCAACATCGCCCTGATGAACGAACTCTCCCTGATCTTCCACCGCCTCGGCATCGACACCCTCGAAGTCCTCGAAGCCGCCGGCAGCAAGTGGAACTTCCTGCCGTTTCGTCCCGGCCTGGTCGGCGGCCACTGCATCGGCGTCGACCCCTACTACCTGACGCACAAGGCGCAGGAAATCGGCTATCACCCCGAAGTCATCCTCGCCGGCCGGCGCATCAACGACAGCATGGCCGGCTATGTGGCCGACGAAGTCGTCAAGCTCATGACGCGACGCAAGATGCAGGTGGTCGATTCACGAGTCCTCGTCCTCGGCCTCACCTTCAAGGAAGGCTGCCCCGACCTGCGCAACACCAAGGTGATCGACATCGTGCGCGAACTCACCGGCTACCACGCCAAGGTCGACATCTACGATCCGTGGATCGACATTGCCGAAGCGCAGCACGAATACCAGGTCACTCCGCTCAAAGACAAACCGCAAGCCAACACCTACGATGCGATCATCCTCGCCGTGGCGCATCCTGAATTCCTGCAACTGGGCGCCGCCGGCATTCATGCCTTCGGCAAGGCGGAGCATGTGCTCTACGATGTAAAATCTTTACTGGGTAAGGCAGAGGCGGATGGGCGCTTGTGAAATAGTATGATTTCGACGACGAAAGAGCCGACCCCAGGAAATCGGACAGCGAGATGAGTGATAGCCTTGCCCAAGCAACGGTCGCGAGACGGCCATCACATGGAGCAAGAGCATGGCAAGAAGGAAGAGACGGAACCACTCGCCGACCTTCAAGGCGCAAGTGGCAGTAGCCGCGATAAAGGGAGACAAGACGTTGGCGGAACTCGCGCAGCATTTCGATGTGCATCCGAACCAGATCACCGACTGGAAGAGCCAGTTGATGGAACGCTCGGCTCAGGTTTTCGGTGACCCGTCGGACAAGGCGCCAGAGGTGGATTTGAAGACGTTGCACGCCAAGATCGGGCACCTGCATGGCTACTTGGCTTTTTCTCTGGCGCAAACCCTGCCGCTCATGCCGATTCGAGACTGGAAGACGATTCGCGAACTGCGCAATGCCGTCAACCACGAATACGAAAAAACACTGAACGCCTGTCTGAATTCTTCGTGGAACTGACCAAATCCGCACCGGAACTATTCCGCTATCAAGACCGACGGGTGAAATTTTGCGAATCCAACTATCGCGGGAAAGCGGAATGATCTTTTGGAGGGGCGTCTCCGCTATTGCGCCGTCTCGCCAGCGCCGACTTTCTGAAAATGCATCGATAAACATGTCCAGCATCAAGCTCTTCGAGGACAAGCATACCGGTCGATGTAGTTACCCCCCCCAGTGATCTACCGGTGAGAATTCGTAGTCAAGTACTTGCCGAGGCGCGCCCGGTATGAATGAGATCCACAATCGCCTATGAAAATACCTATCTGCCGTCGAGGACGTCACAATCCAGCATGAACATCTCACCGGACATCCGCATCGCCAACATCAAAACCGAACCGCCATGGCCATCAAGGATCGCGAATGACGCAAAAGCTGCAAACCCCCAACACCGTTTGGCACCACGCCACCGTCACGCGCGCACGGCGTGAACAACTTAACGGGCACAAGGCTGCCATCCTTTGGTTCACGGGCCTTTCCGGCGCCGGAAAATCCACCATCGCTCATGCTGTCGAAGAGCACTTGCACCAGCAGGGCCACCGTACTTACGTCCTCGACGGCGACAACGTGCGCCATGGACTATGCGGCGACCTCGGTTTTTCCATCGCTGACCGCCACGAAAACATCCGCCGTATTGGCGAGATGACCAGACTCTTTGCCGATGCGGGTATTGTTGCCCTCACCGCGTTCATCTCGCCCCTGCGCGCCGACCGCAACATCGTGCGCCGTCTCGCCGGCGCCGACTTTATCGAGGTCTACTGTCGTTGTCCCATCGAAATCTGTGAAGAGAGAGACGTAAAGGGGGTCTACAGCAAGGCGCGCGCAGGCGAAATCAAGGAATTTACAGGAATCAGCTCGCCCTACGAAGAACCGGACAAGCCCGAACTCGTCATCGATACCAGCAGCGTCTCGATTGAAGAAAGCGTGGCCGCCGTGATGGCATGCCTCCAGCGTCGCGGCGTTGGGCGCCCCGGCGTCCCGGCAGACATGCTGAACCAAGCAGCCTGATCCCGTGAAACACGCAAACCAGAACTCGACCATTCTCGTTACGGGCGCCGACGGGTTCATCGGCTCCCATCTCACCGAAGCCCTGGTCCGCGCCGGCCACAAGGTTCGTGCCGTCGTGCTCTACAACTCCTTCAATTCCTGGGGCTGGCTGGATCACTGTGCCCCCGACGTTAAAGGCCAGTTCGAGGTATTTGCAGGCGACATCCGTGACCCGCATGGTGTGAAAGAAGCGATGAAGGGCTGTGATGCGGTACTGCATCTGGCCTCGCTGATCGCCATCCCGTATTCCTACCACTCGCCCGATTCCTATGTAGACACCAATGTAAAAGGCACGCTCAACGTCCTGCAGGCAGCGCGTGAGTTGGAGGTCAGGCGGGTGATTCATACCTCCACCAGCGAAGTCTATGGCACCGCGCGTTTTGTGCCGATAACCGAGGATCATCCCTTGCAGGGGCAGTCGCCGTACTCGGCGACCAAGATTGCCGCTGATCAGTTGGCCTATTCCTTCTACGCTTCCTTCGGCCTTCCGGTGGTGATCGCGCGGCCCTTCAATACCTATGGCCCGCGCCAGTCTGCCCGTGCCGTGATCCCGACCATCATCACGCAGATCGCCAACGGTCGGCGCCAGATCAAGCTCGGCGCGGTTTCGCCCACGCGCGATTTCAACTTTGTGCGAGACACCGTGGCCGGCTTCATTGCCGCGCTCGATTCCAATAAAGGCCTGGGCGAAGTCGTCAACTTCGGTAGCAATTTCGAGATTTCCATCGGCGACACGGCGCGCCTGATTGCCGAAGCCATGAACACCGAGATCGAAATCATCACCGACGAAGCCCGCTTGCGCCCCGGGAATTCGGAAGTCGAACGCCTGTGGGCCGACAACACCAAGGCCGAACAACTCTTCGGCTGGCAGCCGGGTTATGGTGGCCGTGACGGCTTCAAACGCGGCCTGGCCGAAACTGCCGAGTGGTTCGCGCACCCCGACCACCTGCGCGGCTACAAGGCGGATATCTACAACCTGTGAGCGCGATGAATGCTCCGGCCACTGTAGCTGAACAGGTCGTCGTCGCCCTGCGTGCCGTCGTCGGCCCGGGGCCTGTGGCGCTGCACGAGCCCAGCTTCCAGGGCAACGAGTGGCGGTATCTCAAGGAATGTCTCGACTCGACCTTCGTCTCGTCGGTCGGCAAATTTGTCGACCGCTTCGAAACCGATTTGGCCGCGTATACCGGCGCCAAGCATGCGGTCGCTGTGGTCAACGGCACGGCGGCCTTGCATATCGCACTGAAGCTCGCGGGCGTAAACCCCGACGATGAAGTCCTGGTTCCCGCGTTGACCTTTGTCGCGACCGCCAATGCCGTAACCTATTGCAATGCCACGCCGCATTTTGTCGACAGCGAGACGCGCACCCTTGGTGTAGACGCCGTAAAACTTCGTGAGTATCTCACCAGCCATACCGAACAACGCGCCAGTCAATGCCTCAATCGTGCCACCGGGCGGGTCATTCGCGCCCTGGTGCCCATGCATACCTTCGGCCATCCGGCAGATCTGGATGGATTGCTGTCCGTAGCGCACGACTTCAACATCGCGCTGGTCGAAGATGCCGCCGAGTCGCTCGGCAGCTACTACCATGGCCGGCACACCGGAACCTTGGGGCGGATGGGTACCCTGAGTTTCAACGGCAACAAGACCATTACCACCGGCGGCGGCGGCGCGATCCTGACCAACGACCCTGAGCTCGCACGTCATGCCAAGCACCTGACCACCACCGCCAAGCTGCAGCACGCCTGGGAATACCGTCACGACGAAATCGGCTACAACTACCGCCTGCCCAACCTGAATGCAGCCTTGGGCTGCGCGCAGCTGGAACAATTGCCTGGCATGCTCACCGCAAAAATGGAGTTGTTTCAACGCTACCAGATGGCATTTGCCCGGGTGCGCGGCATCAAACTGATGACAGAGCCGGAGCACTGCCGCAGCAACTACTGGTTGCAGACCCTGAAGCTGAATCCCGAATGTGCCGATCAACGCGATGCGGTGTTGCAAGCCGCCAACGATGCAGGCTTCATGACACGTCCCTCTTGGATTCTGATGCACGAACTGTCGCCCTTCAAGGATTGCCCGCGTATGGATTTGGAGTGCGCCCGGTCGCTTTCGCAGCGCTTAATAAATATTCCGAGTAGTTCCGGTTTGATATGAATAAATTAAAAATAGGCTATTTTGCAGATGGGCCCTGGTCGCATAAGGCGTTGGCCAAGTTGCTTTCCGATGAGACACTGCAAGTTGGGTTTATTTGTGCGCGCAATGACGCGCCTGACAATACCCTTAGAGCCAAGGCTGCTGAGAACGATCTGGATTTCATTACACATCCGAAAATCAACTCGCCCGAGTTTATCGATAGGATGATCCACTACGAGTGCGATCTATTTGTATCGATGTCATTCAATCAAATCTTTCGCAAATCCCTTATCAACTTACCTCGCCTAGGAACAATTAACTGTCATGCGGGAAAGTTACCCTTTTACCGTGGTCGAAATATATTGAATTGGGTTTTGATCAATGATGAAAAGGAATTTGGTGTAACAGTTCATTATGTCGATGAGGGAATAGATACCGGCGACATCCTCGTTCAGCGCTGCTATCCAATCACAGACGACGATGATTACGCAAGTTTGCTGGAGCGCGCATATGAAGAATGTGCGATTAATCTTTATGACGCGATCAAAGCCATACACGAGAACAATGTAACTCCGATTGCACAAAACAAGATTCATGCACTCGGGCTTTACTGTTCGGCCAGAAGGCAGGGTGATGAACGGCTTGACTGGAATCAGTCGTCGCGCGAAGTTTTTAATTTTGTGCGGGCGATTTGCCGTCCGGGTCCGGAAGCGAGGACGTTTCTTGGCGAAGATGAAATCAGGATCAATAGGGTCAACTACTTGCCGGAGGCACCCAATTACAAATGTATTCCCGGTGCGGTGGTTGGTGTCGAACGCGACGCGTTTTTTGTAAAGACGTTGGATAGCTGTATCAAGGTTTGCGAATGGAGTGGTTACACGAGACCACGTGTAGGTGACCGCCTCAAATGAGAACCCTCATCATCGCCGAAGCCGGCGTCAATCATAACGGTGACCTTGAGTTGGCCAGGCGCTTGATCGACGTGGCCGCTGAATCCGGTGCCGATCTTGTCAAGTTCCAGACCTTCAACGCCGACCGCCTTGCCACGCGCACTGCCAGAAAGGCTGACTACCAAACGCAGACCACCAGCAGCACGGAATCCCAGCACGAAATGCTGCGTCGTCTGGAACTCAGCCCCGAAATGCACTCGGAGCTCATCGCCCACTGCGCGACTCGTAATATCGGTTTCTTCTCCACCGGCTTTGATATTGAAAGCGTCGATCTGCTGGTGAGTCTCGGCCAGGATCACTTCAAGATACCATCGGGCGAAATCACCAATCTGCCCTACCTGCGCCATATCGGCCGTCTTGGCAAGGAGCTCATTCTCTCCACCGGCATGGCAAGCATGGGTGACATCGAGGCGGCCATCGATGTCCTCGAACAAGCCGGCACGCCGCGTGCTGCCATCACGGTCCTGCATTGCACCACCGAATACCCGACGCCCATGAATGAGGTGAATCTGCGCGCCATGCAGAGCATTCAAACTGCCTTTGGCGTAGCGGTGGGCTATTCCGACCATACACCCGGCATCGAGGTGGCGATTGCCGCCGTGGCCATGGGTGCCAGCGTCATCGAAAAGCACTTCACGCTGGACCGCGCTTTGCCCGGCCCCGACCACAAGGCCAGCCTTGAGCCCGACGAACTCAAGGCCATGGTGGCAGCCATTCGCAACATCGAAATCGCGCTGGGCGACGGCATCAAGCGCCTGACCCCAAGCGAAGCCAGGAACAAACCCATCGCCCGCAAGTCCCTGGTGGCCAGCCGCGCGATCAAGGCGGGCGAGATCTTCAGCAACGAGAACATCACCGCCAAGCGGCCCGGCACCGGCATTTCACCTATGCGCTGGGATGAAGTGCTGGGCAGGCCGGCGCCGCGAAATTTTGCTCCGGATGAACTGATTGAAACATAGTGCTCAGTCCAAACGGGTCGAATTCGACCCCTTTTCTCCCGCAGAACGATTCGGCATTCCAGATGCCCATATTTTTTGACAGTTCAGATATATTGCTTATAATGCAATATGATTAAAGCGCGCCGCGTTCGGACTAGAAAACTGTCGATGGAAAAGCTGATGGATGATTTTCAGGCTGAAGTGCAACGAATATTGCAGGAGGTAAAGTCATGAAGGCGATTATTGGCGTTCAATCCCTCGACGGATTTCTTCGAGAAGGCAAAAACTTCGCACGTCGACTGGATGCCGGGGAGAAGAAGCGTGAAGCCGATTTTGAGCTTTCGTTCTCCACGCCCGCACAACTGGTATCGGAACTGTCGCCGAAGCGTATGGAACTGTTACAGGTTTTGAAGAAAGCCGGTCCGCTCTCGATCCGGGCGCTGGCGAAGATGATGGGCAGGAACTACAGCAACGTCCACGCCGACGTCCAGCGGCTGATCGAGCATGGCTTGATCGCGAAGGATGCCGACGATCATGTCCTTGTGCCATGGGATGATGTTGTGGTGCGCATGGACGCCTCACTCATGCGTCTCGCTGCCTGAAGCCAACGCTACAGCCAAGAAATCCAGATAACAGATTTCCCATGACCCGCAAGATCTGCGCCATTACCGGTACCCGCGCCGAATACGGCTTGCTGCGCTGGCTTATGCAAGGCATCCAGGACGATCCGGAACTGGCGCTGCAAATCATTGCCACCGGCATGCACCTCTCGCCCGAATTTGGCCTCACGTACCGCGAGATCGAGCAGGACGGGTTCCGCATCGACCGCAAGGTGGAAATGCTGACCAGTTCCGATACCCCAGTGGGCATTGCCAAATCCATGGGACTGGGCCTGATCGGCTTTGCCGATGCCTTGAACGAATTGAGGCCCGATCTGATTGTGGTGTTGGGTGACCGCTTCGAGATTTTTGCCGCGGTGTCCGCCGCGTTGGTTGCCCGCATACCGGTAGCCCACCTGCATGGCGGCGAGACTACGGAAGGCGCGTTCGACGAAGCGCTGCGCCATTCGATCACCAAGATGTCGCATCTGCATTTTGTGGCAGCGGAAGAATACCGCCGGCGCGTGATCCAGTTGGGTGAGCAACCCGAACGGGTGTTTCTGGTCGGCGGCCTTGGTATCGACAACATCAAGCGTCTGAAGCTTCTCGACCGTGCCGCATTGGAGGCCTCGCTTGACTTCACGCTGGGACAAAAAAGCCTGCTCATCACCTTTCACCCGGTCACGCTCGAAACGGCTACCGCCACCGACCAGATGGGCGAACTCCTGGCGGCCTTGGCCGAACTGCAGGATACGCAGCTTGTTTTCACAATGCCCAACGCAGATACCGGCGGTCGGACGCTGATCAGGATGGTTGAGGAATTCGCCGCACAGCACGCCAACGCGCGCGCCTACACATCCCTTGGTCAACAGCGTTATTTGTCCTGCATTGCCCAGGTTGACGGCGTGGTAGGCAATTCGTCCAGCGGCCTCATCGAAGTGCCCAGCTTCGGGAAGGGAACCATCAACGTCGGCGATCGGCAACGTGGACGATTGCGGGCGGCGAGCGTAATAAACTGCGAACCAAATCGATCAGATATCGCAGCGGCTCTGGAAATACTTTACTCCGCAGACTTTCAAGCGAGCTTGAGCCAGGTCACCAACCCCTACGGCGATGGTGGCGCAAGCGAAAAGGTGCTTGAAACCATAAAGCACTATTCAATCGATGGCTTAGTCAAGAAAGCTTTTTATGATCTACCAGTATCGTGATTCGGGGCGAACACGTGAGTTCATCTGAAGAGCGCTGGCACCAGGCTATCCTGCCCATTAACGCCACCATTCATGAGGCGATTCGCAACCTCGACAAAGTCGCGATCAAGATTGCTCTCGTGGTCAATCCTGCCGGAGAGTTGCAGGGCACGATATCCGATGGCGATATTCGCCGCGGTTTGCTGAAGGGGCTGGACCTCAACAGCGCCATCACCAGCATCGTCCATCACAATTCCCTGGTGGTCCCACCCGAGATGGGGCGCGAGATGATCATGCAGCTCATGGTCGCCAACAATATCCAGCAGATTCCCGTGGTCGACGAGAACCGTCATGTCATCGGTCTTCATCTGTGGGATGAGATCACCACGCCACCGACGCGCTCCAACCTGATGGTTATCATGGCCGGCGGGCTGGGCACACGGCTGCGCCCCCACACGGGAAACTGCCCCAAGCCCTTGCTGCCTGTGGCAGGCAAGCCAATGCTGGAACACATCATCGAGCGCGCCAAGCTGGAGGGTTTTACCCACTTCGTGCTGGCTATCCATTACCTGGGCCACATGATCGAGGATTACTTCGGCGATGGCGAGCGGCTGGGCGTGCAAATCGACTACCTGCGCGAGCAGGCGCCTCTGGGTACGGCAGGCGCACTCGGCTTGCTCGATCCACGACCGGATGCGCCACTGGTCGTCACCAACGGTGACGTGATTACCGATATTCGCTACGGCGAACTGCTGGATTTTCATATTCGCCATGAGGCAGCCGCGACCATGGCCGTGCGCGTCCACGAATGGCAGCATCCTTTTGGCGTGGTGCAGACTCGCGGGGTCGAGATCGTCGGCTTCGAAGAAAAGCCCGTGGCCCGCAGCCATATCAATGCCGGGGTCTATGCGCTCGATCCGGCCGCACTGAATGTTTTGAGTCCGGATAGCCCGTGCGACATGCCCACGCTATTCGAACGCCTGCAGGCGCAGGCCAAACGCACGGTGGCCTACCCGATGCATGAGCCGTGGCTGGACGTGGGTCGACCGGGCGATTACGAGCAAGCCCAGGAATTCAGGCGAGAAGGCGCATGAGGATCTTGGCTCTGGTCACGGCCCGTGGAGGCTCCAAGCGATTACCAAGGAAGAACGTTCGTTTGCTTGGAGGCAGACCCCTGATCGCGTGGACCATTCAAGCGGCGAAGGGTATTCAAGAAATTGCCGATATCCTGGTTTCCACCGATGAACCCGAAATCATTGAGATTGCAGGTAGGGAGGGCGCACTTGCGCCATGGTTGCGCCCTCCAGAACTAGCAACCGACACGGCGAAATCGATAGATGTGGCACTGCATGCCCTAGATTGGTACGAGGCTGCGTATGGCCCCGTCGATGGTCTAATGCTGTTGCAGCCGACCTCTCCTTTTCGGCGACCGGAAACCATCAAACAAGCAATCAAGCTTTTTTCTACCAATCGACCCAGGCCAGTCATAGGCGTGAGTCCCGCAGCATCTCATCCTGCTTGGTGTTACAGGGTCGAGCAGAGCACTTTAATTCCCTATGTTCCCGCTCTTCCAGCGGGCATCCCTCACCGCTCACAGGACTTACCTTCCGCTTATGTCTTGAATGGAGCCATGTACTTGGCTGATCCAGTTTATCTGCGGCAAACTGGATCATTCGTTGGCGCCAGTGCCTATCCGTTGTTGATGGAAAGCCCTGCCGAATCGCTGGATATTGATACCGCACATGATTTCTTGGTTGCCGAATGTATCGCCGCTTCTATTGGCAAATCGGCCGTCATCTGAACCCGCGGGCCAGGAAAGAGTTTGATTTTGCAGAAGCCAAATGTCACCGGGTGACCGCCTGCAGCAACAGCTGCCACCCCAATGCCGCTGGGTTGTTGCAGACTCTCTGCTAACGCAGGCCATTGCCACGGGCAAACCGGCTCAGCGGGGCTCTGCGGGTACTATTCAGACATTGCCTTCATTGGCCGAGTGATCAAGAAGTGTTGGAGAAAATCATTTCTGACGAAGGTGTGTATGAATCAACTCTTAGGCGCCTTAGGGCCGGGATGGAATAGGGCCAAACAATGAGTCGCACCATGTTCGTGCCCCGGTTGATGGATGACGACAACCTCAACGCCCAGAACAAGAATGCCCAGTTGATCCTCCGCCATTGGCCTGAATCGGATTTGCGTATCACGACCCTGGCGTGCGGTGCGCCCGACAAGTTGGTCGCCGCCCGCAAGGACATTGAAATCGTTCGGCTCTGGCGGCGGCATGGGTGGATGCTCCATCAGTTCATGCGATATCTGAGACCTTACGACTTGGTGTTCTATCCCGGCGTGCATGCCGCAGACGTGGCGGGATTGCAATGGCGACGACGACTTGGTTTCTCCGCCCCGGTGATCTCCACACTTGAAGGTTTGGTGGGAAATGAATCGCGGGAGAAAGAGTATTCCGAGTGGGCCGGGCATCCTGTTTTTTGTCAGCACGTGTCACCGGAGGAATTGCGGCGAGCCGACAGACTGCTGGAGATGGCTGATCATGTGATTGCCATCAGCCCTTTTTTGGCGGCGATGGGCAAACGACGATACGGTGACAAGTTCAGCGTATTGCCTTTGGGCCTGGACATCTCCCGGTTTTATCCGCCGCAAGCCAAGCAGGGCGGGCGGCCAAAGGTGGTATCGGCCGGTCGGGTGGAAAGCCACAAACGGCCGGAAGTATTTCTTAATTTGGCGGCAAGATACCCGGAAGCGGACTTCGCCTGGTATGGCGAGGGTAGTCTGCGCGGCTCGCTGAACGAGGAAGCCACAGCGCGCGGACTCAGCAATATTGTGTTTCCTGGCAGCAAATCCCCAAGCCAACTGGCCGATGCATTTCGGGAAGCCGATATTTTTGTGTTTCCTTCCTTGTCCGAAGGTGTGCCCAAAGTTACCCAAGAGGCGGCAGCCTGTGGTTTGCCCGTCCTTCTCTTTGGCTTTTACGAAGCCCCCTCCGTGATCGATGGAGAAAACGGATTTGTCGTCTGGAGCGACGAAGAACTGGTGGAGCGGCTCGCAGAGTTGCTGGGCGACTCCAAGCGCCCAAAATCAATGGGGCAGCTCGGCGCCCGACTTGCCAGAAACTGGGACTGGAATGTCCTGGCGCGCAAGTGGGCCTCCGCGATTGAGACCATGATTCCCAGTTTGATAACGAGCGCGAACAGCACGAGATGACCAAAACCCAATCAAGTACTTCGAGTACTACTACACGACTGGGTAGCCAAGCGGCGTTCTTCTTCCTCGGAAACATCTTTACCTTGCTGGTTGGATGGCCGCTCCAAATCTATGTTGTGCGAATCATTGGGGCAGATGGCCTGGGTGTATTCGGCATCCTCGAGGGAGGAGTGAGTCTTATCGCCGGGCTTATCGCATTTGGCTTGGCCCCTACTCTGGTGAGATTCATTCCAGATCACCTGGAGCGAGGCGAATTCACATGCATACGTAAATTGGTTGGCCTTGGGTTCATTGTTCTGCTTGCGGCTGGTAGTCTTACTTACGGATTGTTATTGTGGGCAATGCCGTTCGCGAGTCTGCAGTGGCCTGTTCTGGCGCAACATCAAGCAGCGGCTATTGCTATGGGCTTGCTCATCCCACTGGGGCTTATCATTTTCTTCTTGCAGCAGGGATTGCGTGGATTCCAGGAAATTCGTTACATGGTCATAGGTTCGTCGTTCGTGCAACTGACGGTAAAAGCTGCCCTTGCCGTATTGTTCCTGTCGATGGGTTTCCAGATCGTTGGGTATGTCTGGGCGGTGGTAATTTCGGTACTGTGTTCGGTTGTGTGGATGGCAGTGGGCCTGCGTCGAAAGCTTGCATCCTTGCCTGCGTCGACGGATGACGAGTGTCTTGGTGTGCGCAACAATGCGTGGTGGAAATTTGCGAAAATTCAATACAGTGGCTCCCTTCTGGGAATGGGCATGGCCTACTTGGACCGTTTTCTGCTGGGCTTTCTTGTGGGCGCACATCCCGTAGGCATACTCTTGGTGGTAAAGCAACTTCAGCAGCTACCGCTGGTCTTTCTGCAGATGTTCCTCGCGGTTGCATCGCCAATGTTCTCAGCTGCCCATGCGCGCAATGATGCAGAGGAACGGCAAATAATCTATCATCTGACCATAGATTGGGTGGTTAGATTATCGGCTCCTCTTTTTATTTTCTTCATCCTTTTTGCTGAGCCTCTGCTAAGCCTGTATGGCGAGGAGTTCGCTCGTCAAGGAAAGTATGTTCTTTGGATCTTACTGGTTGGACAGGCATTTAATCTTGGCTGCGGACCGGTCGGTGCCATGCTAAACATGAGTGGTACGGAGCGTTTTGTGCTCAAGCTTGATGTTTATGGAATGGTTATTTCGACAACAAGCGTTTGCATCCTCGTTCCATACTTTGGACTGATAGGGGCCGCGTTGGCCATCGCGATCACCACGGTACTACAGAACTGTATAGCCCTCTGGGCTGCACGAACAATGCTAAAGGTACGGTGGACAGACCGGCGGTACCTGCGATGGATACTTCCGTTCGCAGTGTCGATATTCACAGCCATAGCGGCAGCAATAGGAGAGCGCGAACCGGGTCCGGTATTCCTCGTGATCAATCTTGTGCTTCTTTACGGTGTTTTCCATGGGGTATCTCTGGCTCAAGGAGTACATAGCGATGACCGGGAATTGCTGAGCCACTTGTTTAATAGATTGGGATTGATGAGAAAGAGCAAGCAATGAGTATATGCAGTTATATTGTGCGACTAAGGTGCTGTGCTCCAGTTTTCGCATGGACTTTTCGCCAAACAATGACATTCGCGTTATGACATCGGCGAAGGTAAAGGTCTTCTTGGGAGATCCAGGGGAATGGGACCGATGGCTTGATGATTTCGGTGGGGCTAGCGCATACCAATATCAGCCATTCATCGGCTTACATGATCGCAGGGTTCAGGTTATGTCCGGCCCGCAGGTCTTGGGTGGTGGCGTCGTCGTTTCAGCTCCAGTTCTAGGCTGGCCACAACGAATTTTGACATTGCACCGGGGGCCAGTTGGCGATTTGTTGTCATTGTTAGGTCCATTGGAGGCTTGGGCACGCGACCAAGGGGCTTGGTGTCTCGAATTGATGCCAGATACACAAATGGATAGCGATCGGGCCGCGGTTATGTCCAGTCGGAATTGGCAATTAGCAAGCGGCGCGCGCCATACTTTACGACTCGAGTTGCGACACGACGAGAGTACGCTTTTGGGCAACTTGGAGTCGCGAGCCAGATATCAGATCAAGCGTGGAGAGCGTGACGGAATAGTGGTCCGATCAGCGCAGAACAACGATGATGTAGCGAGTTTCTGCAGGCTCTACGCTGAGATGATAGCTGAGAAGAACTTGCATGGCGGTTCCGAAAGTCATCTGTCGAATTTGGGAAGGTATTTGATTGCGAATCCCAATCGAGGAACAATTCTGTTAGCCGAATATGAAGGCTCGGCAATTGGCACTAATTTGCTGTGGCGCAGTGCATCGAGGGTCGAAAATTTGTATGGTGCGTCACGAAAGCAGAAAATCGCTGTCGGCTACCCCCTACAATGGGCCAGCATAATGTGGGCAAAAGCAGGCGGAGCCGCTGAGTATGATTTTGGGGGGTATGACCCAAATCTGAACGGGGGACCCGCCCTTATGAAAAGAGCTTTCTGCAACAACATTGTGCCGCTGTCACCTCGTTGGAGGAAAGTTTTTAACCCAATCTTGTTCAACACTGCATTTTGGCTGCGTAGGCGGCTAATCCGATGAGGACTAGGACATGCCTAAGGGTGTCGTCAGCAATAAGACCAATCTCGACTTGTTCCAGCGTAACGACGTTGTCAATGCGTATGCAGATGCTGTCTACTTGACTGAATCCGAGCGATCTATTTTTGATGGAGATATTGGGATAGGAAAGGCAATTCTCGACCTCGGGGTAGGAGGAGGTCGGACCGCTAAATACTTGGCACCCGTTTCTAGGGAATATGTAGGCTCCGACTATTCGCCAGCCATGGTTGAAGCCGGCAGACGAAATTATCCGCATCTGCGATTCGAAGTCGTAGATGCAGTTGATCTATCTCGGTTTGCGAACGAGTCTTTTGACGTTGTCTTATTCTCATTTAACGGTTTAGGCAATATTGGGACCCATCAAGAGCGGATTACATGTCATCGTGAAGTTCATCGCGTGTTGAAACCAGGGGGCCTTTGGATTTTTTCACTTCATCATGCAGGATCTTTGTTCTTACGCCCCCAGTTTCCGTGGCGTTCAGCCATTGGTACGCTGTTTCGCAGTGTGCCCCGCTTCTTAGAGCGCATACGGTTCAGGGCTTTCTGGAACGGTTTGGATTACCACCATATTGCAGCGCATGGGGGAATGAGAAATTTGCTTGCGCGACGTAGTCGGGTCAAGGAGGAGGTTGATAAGGTTGGTTTCAGGATGGATCGCATCTTAGGCGACGATTATCCTCGGCCCAATATTCCTGTCATGACCAGGTGGTACTACTACGTGTGCCGAAAGTGTTGAGGATGCGAGAGCGGTGAATTTGAATATTTGGCGACGATCCCTGCCGCGATGGATACGTGCCGGATCAGTTTTGGCGCCGGTGCGCCCAATCGTAGTTATTCAAAGTGATGATTGGGGACGAGTAGGCGCACCAAGTTCAGCTGCATTATCCGAGGTGCGTAAAGCTGGCTTCCCAGTCGGTAATAGCCCGTGGGATTTTTATGGCGTTGAGTCTGCGGATGATCTGTATGAGTTAAAGGTTGTCTTGGAAAGGGTCAGGGATCGGGACGGTGCGCCAGCCTGTATGGTCGCCAATTTCATTCTTGCGAATCCGGACTTAAGGCGCATGGGTACCACAGGTTGGCAGAAGACTCATTGGGTAGAACTCAAAGATGGGATTCCTTCACCTTGGATTGATGACGGACTGCATGATGCCTATCGCGACCTCATCAATGAAGGAGTGTTCTGGCCAGCTTTGCATGGCTACACGCATTTTAATGACGTAGCGTGGAGTGATGCACTACGACATCCGGAATCTGAGTTGGGAAAGCGGGTAAGGGCGCTTGCCGAGAATGACATTCCCTATCTGGCTAGCCTGACTCCGGAATTCAACTTCGCGTTGGCATTCCGTCGCGGGAACCATGAAACATTTCGGTCCACAACTGAACAAGCGCGTTGGGTGAATGAAGGTGCGCGCGCGTTCCGCGACATGTTTGAGGTTCCAGCCTTCAGTACGTGCGCTCCTGGCTATAGGAGCGATTTAGTAACAGATCACTGCTGGAGTCGGGCAGGTTTAAGGGTTGTGCAGACTTCGGAACGCTGCTTGCCCTATTATAGAAGTGGAATGCTGGTGATACCGCGCAATGTTTTTTTCGAACCAGTGCTCACGGAAGAGGATAGCGTTGCACGCGCACTTGATGCCGCTGAAGCAAGCGTCGGGGCCGGATTGCCAATTGTGATTTGCAGTCATTCAATCAATTACATTGAGCGCCATCTAGGTCGTGCTGCGCGTGGGCGCGCAGGCCTATCGAGTCTTTTGGATGGTCTGATGATGCGCTTTCCGGATCTAAGATTCGCGCATGATAAAATTATTTATGGTACATACAAGATGCGAGATACGAGATGGTGGCGAAAGCCGACTCGCGACGAAGTAAAATCCAGAAGGACGCACGGCTTCTGCTGAGGTTCAGTTTTTCACGGTGAAAAATAGTTGAAGCTGCAAGAAATCAAAAACATTGTTCCAACGTGGCTACGCTACCGAGTCGTCGACTGGAGGGGGCGAGGGGCCTATAGCTCCTTTGCCGATGACTTCAAATGCGTCTTCATTCATATCCCTAAGGCGGCTGGAACAAGCGTTGCGCTTACTTTATTTGGTTGCGGGTCTCGGCACGTGCCGTACTTCGAATACCAGAAGCTAAACCCGGTCAAGTTCAAGCGCTATTATAAGTTTGCGTTCGTGCGCAATCCTTGGGATCGCTTAGTTTCGAGCTATGTTTTCCTAATGAAAGGTGGCATGAACGAAGTTGATGCAAAGTGGGCGGAGAAAAACCTATCGCACTATCCGGATTTTGGTAGCTTCGTACGCGGCTGGGTCAATGAAGAAAACATAAATACTTGGGTCCACTTCAGACCTCAGCACTACTTCATCTGTGATGAAGCTGGAACTATCATGATGGATTTTGTGGGGCGGATGGAAAATATGGAAACCGACTTTGCAATTGTGGCCAAGAGGCTTGGCTGTACGCGCAGGCTCGAAAAAGTAAACATAACCCGTCAGGATCATTACAGCAGATATTACGACGGGGAGACGCGAGAGATTGTTCGGCGCGTCTACGCCAAGGACATCGAATTGTTTGGTTATTATTTTGACGATAGGGCAGCGCAGTGAATTGCCAAGTTTGCTTGTGGGGCGAGAACTTTGCACTTTTATCGATGCGCAGCGCCGACAGAGGCGGCTGCTGGGAGAGTATTCTTGTTAGGCATTCGGGAATTGATTGATCGCATTGATTTTTGGCGTCGCGCAGACAGACTGGGGCGGGATATTCCGTGGACACATTGGCGCCTGCATTTCAAGAGCACGATGCGGAATCTATGCCGCGAGAAGTTCCTTGCATTTGGCGATGAGGCAGAATTCAGACCTGGCGCCTACGCGGTGACCTGCTCGAAGATTTCGCTCGGCGCGAGGGTCATCATACGGCCGGGGACGATGTTGTTTGCCGATCCCACTCCGAATGGAGCCGGAATCGTAATCGGTGACGGTGTCATGCTTGGATGTGGCGTGCATATTTACGTCGTCAATCACAAGTTTGACAATCCAAGCAAGCCCATAATTGATCAGGACTACTATCCGTCAAAGGCCGTCAGGCTGAACAATGGGTGCTGGATAGGAGCCAATTGCATCATTCTTGGAGGTGTCGAGATTGGCGAGAACGCAGTGGTTGGTGCCGGCAGCATCGTTACTAAGTCCATTCCCCCGCGAACGATCGCGGTCGGTAGCCCGGCAAGAGTAGTCCGTCATATGACTCAGATGGACGGATGACTGTGGCAAGCGCGATTCGCACTGGCTCTATATTTGGTGCGACTCATTATCAACCACCGGCGAATCAGTCAATTTCCCGACTTAATGCAGTAATGGGTTGTTTGTACGCGCTTCCGGCCAAGTACCGCTGGGCGTATGCGGATGAAGATTTGCTGATGTCCATTGCCAAGGGCGAAGCACATAAGCGCGGTATTTTTGGCAACAGGCTCAGCATTTTGGTCAAAGCGAGCTTGGGCCTAAGACTGGTGTGGCCGCTGCTTTCATTAGTTGGGCTGGTAGAACTGTTAAAGCTGCTGTTTAGGCAATCGGTGTCGACTAGAAATCGTGGCAGGCGAAAATACGGCTATCCGACCCGCTTCTTTGTCGGGTTCGGCGCAGGTTCCGAGGAAGAACTGTTCAAGGCGTATTCTGAAAATCACTCAGGCAAAGTGGGCAAATTGAGCCAGATAGAAATAGGCTCGTTTGCTGCCTGGCATAGCGTTGGGACGTTTTCCGGATTGCGCGCGTTTGTCGAGGCGCTTGCCACTGCGAGGATGGCGATAGCCGACTTGCCGCCAGATCTTGCGCCGTGGCGAGTGGATTTTCTTACCCATATTGGAATGAGGATTGGCTATTTCGCGTATATGCGCGCTTGGTTCGCCATCCTCAAGAGCCGGTCCGGCGATCGCTTGGACGAGATCGCGTTCCTTACTGGGTACATGCCCGCGTTCGCAGCCGCCGATTTTGGACTTCCAACCTGCTATCTTCAGCATGGGCTACTCTCATACAGCGTTACGCTGATGCCTGAATTTACCAGGATTGAGGCGTTGACTGTCGATGAGGCAAAATTCATGAGTGGAAAATTGCCCAACGCGAAAGTCATTGTGTGCCCACGACAGCAACCCATGTTTGCTCCGTCGCAACTGAGAAGAGAGGCCCTAATCACGTCAATCTATGGCACTGCTGACTATATGTCTCCGGGTATTGCGCCGTTCATTAGATGGGCTTCAGACAACAAAATTCCAGTTAGGGTCAGGCCTCATCCGCGTGAGACCGGAACCTTCTGGTTCGACTATGAAGAAAATGGCGGAGTATTCATCGAGGATGTTGACTCAAGCTTTTTGCATTCAATAGACCGATTGCGACCGCGGATAAATGTTTCTTGGTTCTCAACCACATTGGCGGATTCGTTGGAATATGGAGTAATTCCAGTGACCGTATCCTCGGATGATGACCCTGCAGTATTAAATATGGTGTACCCGTTGTTTAAGCGTTCTCTCCGATGGCCACGTGATGCCGAGTCGATCGTGCGCCTGATGACAGATGACGGGTACTATCGCTTGGTGTTGGCTCGCCTGCGAGAAGGACTACCGCAGTAGGCGGAACGCGGTCACAAGAAGCGCCAGCAAAATTGGGACTATCTTGACGCATCATTCTACAGATCGGGGCGCGTTGTATGAGAGTCAACGCCAGTGTGCAGACAAGCTGTTTTCCCGGTTTTGCCATTGTGACTTTCCGTAACGTTCGGCAAGCATTGACATGAAAAGATTATTGCTAAAGCTTCTATATGTATTCGCCTATCATATTGGTATGTTTCGGGCGTTTCGCCTTCTTCAAGGGCGGCGTCAGGTAATTGTGACATATCACAACGTCATTCGCGACAAGTTATTCGATGCTACGCTGCCGCATCTGGGTGTTTCGTGCCGAGAAAGCTCTTATGTGAAACAGTTGAGTATCATTAAATCAACATTCACCGTTACCACGGAAATTGGCGTACTTGGATCGTGCATTGTTACGTTTGACGACGGATATAAGAACAACATTGAAATCGCTGCGCGGCACCTAAATGAGAAACAGATCCCTGGCTTATTCTTTGTGCCAGCATGCTACTTTGAGGGCCAATCGCTCTTATGGGTAGATGAACTGCTAATGTGGACTTCTTATGTCCCGGCAGGAACTTATACAGTATTTGGTGTCAATTTCTTGATCACTCAGTCCAACGAAACTCGAAGGCACTTGTGGACTCATATCTATCGGACACTGCTTTCGAACTATGCTGAATGCAATCAAATCATGGATGAGTTATGTCAGCAATATTCATTGGGACAATTAAAAGATCTGATTGATCGAGACATGTATCGATTGCGCTTTGAAGGCATGAAACCCTCGCAGCTCGAAACCCTCAAAGCCATGGGACATGGTCTTGGATGCCATTCATTCAAGCATGACATCCTGGCCAAATTGACAAACGACCAATTGGAAAATGATTTCAAGAAATGTGAATTCCATTCGGGACAATACAATAGCCGCGTTTATAGCTATCCGTTTGGCGGAGAGGCCGAAGTCTCCGCTGAGGTAGTAAACGCGTGCAAAAAGCATAATTACACGGCAGCCGTTTTGAACTACTCACCCGATACTGAGGATGATTTTTCAATAGGACGAATCTCCTTGGATGATTTGAATGACAAATACTTTATTTATGCGAGATTGTGCGGTTTTGAGCACTTCATCAAGAAATCTCTTAGAGCAATTCTATGACCGTCTCATTTGGAAAAACCACTGATCTGGAAGCCTTAGAATCGAATTTCGACTTCGATTGTTTGCCGCGACTGCTGCCTTCGATCCGTGAATTGGCTGCGATCGCCAATTTGAGGGGCGGTGCGACTTTTGCCTACTATGCTCACCGCGGGATACATGTGATCGGGATCGCTGTTCTTGTGCAGGAGAGGCGGTCGATAAGCGGCTTCCGAATCAATACGTTTAGTCTTCTTGGCCATGATTTCTTTGACTGCAACTGTTTCTTCTGTGAAAACAATTACGCTGAAGCGTTTGTGACGTACATTCGTAACGACTTGGGAAGATACAGCGCTGACGCTCTCATATTGGAGAATATACACTCGTCTGAGATACCGGAAATTGGTGGATGGGTGTCCCAATCCGTAAGCGTTTTTGACACTTCAAAGGTAGCTTCTGGTGAGGGATTCGATGTAATCCTAAAGAAACAGCGGCTGAAGAAGCAATATAACAAAGGTACTCGCAAGTCCAAGTATTCATGCGAGCACATCGTATCGGCATTTTCACGAGGGGATATCGAGACACTCGGGAGTCTTCATCGAGAGCGCTGGAATATGGATGGGGTAAGGAGCGGTTTCATGGACCGGGAGCGCGTGGATCTTTACTGTGCGCACCGAACGAACAAGGTGTTGACCATTCTTTGGGATGGCTCCGAGATTATCGCGACCCACTACGGAATGATCTTGGGTCAGACATTCCTCTTTCATACACCCGCAATCAATATCAAATACTTGGATCTTTCCCCGCTTCAAATATTGCTCTATGAAATTGCTGCGTTTTGTCAAAACAGCCATCTTTCAGCGCTGGATTTTGGCTTGGGGGATGAAGAATACAAGAAGCGATTTTCAAATTCCTCTCGCGAGGTGGGTTACGCAATTATCCCTCTGTCCCTAAAGGGTAGGATTTGTAAGTATGTGTCGTCAAATGTCGATACCGGCACATTGAAAACGCGAACAGTGAATTTCCTGCGGAAGATTAAAGTCACCACTCGACGAATAATGGATTGGCGACGCGAAATTATTTATTATGCAATGGACGAGTCTTCCAAACAGAATCAGGACATTCCGAATGGGATTCCAATGGATGGTTTCAGTCTCACTGTAATAGCGGATTGTTCTAGCTTGGTTTCGCTCTTCAGAAATAATGACATGGAAATCAAGAGGCATCACTGCAATAGAATAAGAGCGGGTTCAGTCTTGTTTTGCTTGATCGGGAATGGTCGTATTCATTCGTTTGGATGGGGAACCAAGGAGAGCGTGTTTTATGTCTCTGAAATAAATAGAAATATCGCCAACGTCCGAAAGATGCTGCTGTATGACTTTGTTACGCTTCCCGCGCTTAGGGGGCGCGGCTACTACGCAATGCTTTTGAGAAACATTTCAACTGCCTTGGCTGGCGAGAATTTGGCAATTTTTGCCGACAAAGGAAATGTTTCCGCAAATAGGGCGATTTTGAGAGCTGGGTTTTTGGTCGCCTCTTATGATGTCATTTGAGTACTCGAAAGGGCGTTGATGAGTTTTGTGAAAAGTCTCGCCTGTATTGCGGCGAGCGCTGGATTATCGGGAGTTGGTAAGTGAATCGTCGTCTTTTTGTTCCGACTTTGGTGGATCGGGATAACCTCAATGCGCAGGGAAATAATGCCCGTTGTATTTTGCGGGGATGGGATGTTCCGGGATGGCGAGTTGCGGTGCTCGCCTACAACGATCCGGATCGAGGGATTGCATCCAATGCACAAATTGAAGTTACCAAGCTGTGGCGTCGACATGCGTGGGTAGCGCATCTCTTTTTTAGTTACATGCGGCCGTATGACCTGATTTTTTATCCTGGAGTTCATCCAATGGACTCGGCTGGTTTGCGTTGGAGGAAACGGTTAGGATTAGCTGCGCCTGTGGTAGTTACCTTGGAGGGGTTGCTTGGAAATAGGCAACGTGAAGCAGAATATTCTTCCCTCGCCGGGCACCCCGTTTTCTGTCAACACGTTTCTGACGCGACACTAAACAGGGTTGATGAGCATTACCAACAGTCAGCTCATGTCATAGCCATAAGTCCGTTTCTGGCGCAAATGGGGCGGAGCCGATTCGGGGACAAATTCAGCGTACTGCCTCTGGGGATCGACACAACGGTTTATTACGCTGAATCTCGCGTACGTCAGGCACGATTGAAAATCGTGTCCGCTGGAGGCGTGAAGGCCAACAAGCGTCCAGAACTATTCTTGGACTTGGCGCGCCGCTATCCGCAGGCCGATTTTGTCTGGTATGGCGATGGAGACATGCGATCAGGGATGATTTCGCAGGCTGCGCGACAGGGTTTGGCAAATTTGAGCTATCCCGGCGCACTGCCGCCTCACTTGTTGGGCGCTGCATTTCGCGCCGCAGATATTTTTATAATGCCATCGCTGAGCGAAGGTGTCCCCAAAGTGACCCAAGAGGCTGCTGCCTGCGGATTGGCTCAGGTGATTTTCGGATTTTACGAGGCGCCTTCAGTGATCAATGGTAAGAATGGCTTCGTGGTCTGGAATGATGAGGCTTTCAAGGATAAAGTTGGCGAACTGCTGGATAATTTGCCGCTTGTCGCCAGGTTCCGCAAAGCCGGAATTGAAATGGCTCGTGAATGGGACTGGGAATTGGTTGCTCGCCAGTGGCGGCAACGCGTCGCGGGGCTATATGGCAAATGACCTTGTGCACATCGTGACTTCCGCTTTAGGTTGACAAAAAGCACTAATAATTGCTCGTCTATTGGTGGCGAATTTGGAGACGATTGAGTTGCCTTGGTTAATTTTGGGAAGATCAAGAACTGGCAACAGCTTGAAGGCGGTGGTAATAGATGCATTCGTTAATTGATCTTTACGTAAGCGTCCTGCCGATCCACCTTGCTGACCGAGGGATGGCGCGGATAGTGTCCACGCATTTTGAGGTGGGCACATGGACACAAAGGTGGCGAAGCCGGCGGCGCGGCGCACGCGCAGGCGGCACGATCCGGAGTTCAAGGCGCAAGTCATCGAAGCCTGCCTGCAACCCGGAGTATCGGTGGCCGGCGTGGCATTGGCGAACGGGCTCAACGCCAACTACCTGCGACGCTGGGTCAAGGAGCATCGGGAGCAAATTGTAGGAAGCGCGGTCAAGAGAGCGCTTGTCGT